>JAABUJ010000283.1_pt1 | contig 110774 bp, 134 predicted proteins | sample 5559131 | NCBI WGS metagenome assembly JAABUJ01 (sample SAMN10711875, study PRJNA513366) | rock metagenome | isolation source: Antarctica rocks | place: Antarctica: Victoria Land, Mt New Zealand nord | collected 2016-01-07
GCGCCGGGGGCCCCCCCCCCCCCCCCCCCCCCCCCCCCCCCCCCGCTTGCGCAGGCATCCTGTTCACGCGCATTGACCTGGACGCGGCGTCGGGCGTCGCGGCCGCGGCGATGGCCGACCTGGACGCGCTGCTGCGGAACCCCCCGGTCCGGCGCGCGCCGGAGGGCCGCCACGGTGTGGCCAGGGCCAGCGACGCCGCGCTGCTGCAGCTGGCGGTCGCGGCCGTCTTTGCGGGCGACCACGCCGCGGGCGCGGCTGCGGCCCGGGCGCCGGGGTGCGCCCAGGCGTTGGGCATGCATTGTCAGCAAAGCGATGAGCGCGGGCGGCCGCAGCGGCGTCGCGCGCAGCGCCGCCGCGCTGCTGGAGCTGGCGGCTGCTGCGTATGCGTCTCGCTCACGACAAAATGGCGGGTAGCAGGCGGGGTGGTGCAAGGGCGCGGCGGCTGCGAGCAGAGGGCATGTGGAGGGTGGGGTGCGACAAGGGATGCGTGGATGGCAGCGCGTCCCCGCCATCTGGTAATAACACTGAGATTGATTTCGCGCCGGGCGCAGCTTTTCCGAAGTGCTGCAGCGCGCGGAGCTGCGCCGGCATGCGCTCGCGCACGCGCTGGGCCTGGCCGCGCGCCTGGCGTCCGCGGCGGCCGAGCTGGGCGCCTCGCCGGACGAGCACGCGGGCGCGCTGGCGCGCTCGCCGCTGCTGCCGCCGCTGCACGTGCTGCTGCAGTGGCTCGTCGACCAGCCGGAGCTTGCTGGGTGCGGCCTCGCCTGTCGCCATCTGCGCGTCGAGGCGTGACGGGATCCGTGCGCGCTGCCGTCGGTCGCTGTTGCTGCCGCGGCTGCCAGTGCTGCTGCGGGGGCCTGCATGGGCGCCAGACCATGCCGTGGACCGCACAGTCCCATAGGAGATCAGGCTTGTGTGACTGCTCTTGTCAATACGGCTTGACCGGTATTGGGTTTCTTCATGCAGCAGGACCGTGCGAGGTCCTGGTGTCTGAGCGGCAGCCCCGGCACCAGCCAGACGGCGAGGGGCGCTTGCGCGAGCCCAACCGCCAGGTGCGCTGGCATGTGCGGTGGGCTCCTTGGCTATGACCTCGATTTTGTGTGGTCTTTGTGCGGCAGGCCCCCACAGCAGCCAGACGGGGAGGAGGCGGCCGCGCGCGCGAGGCTGCTGCACGCACTGGCGCGCCTGGTGCCGCCCGTGGCCGCGGCCGCGCCGGCGGGCGGCCCCGGCGTGGCGGCCGCGGGCGCAGCGGCGCTGCCGGAGGACTGGGGCCTGCGCGCGTACGGGCCGCTGGCGCGCGCGCACGTGGCGCTGGAGTTTGCCCAGCCCGTCAGCCGCGCGGTGCGGGCTGCTCGGTGCTGCAGGCTCTGGTGCAGCAGGTGCCAGGGGTGTGTGCATGGAACCAGGGCAGGCACGGCGCTGGCAGGGCCCGGGCAGGCAAGGACCTGACCTGCTGAAGCATCTTGTGAACGGGGTGAGGCCCAGGTCAACTGCACTGGCTAGATGCCCGTTTTGTGTGCCCAGCCCGGACACAGTGCAGCGCGCATGCGTCAACCACACTGCTGACGAGGAGCTGGCGCGGGCAGATTGAAGGCCCGCTACGGCTGCGGCGCGTCCTGGCGTCGGTGCGCGCGCTCGCGGCCGCCGCCGCCGCGGGCGCGCCCGCGGCGTGGGCAGGCCCTGCGCCCGACGGCCGCGGCGGCGCCCTGCAGGCCGCGCAGCAGGCGCTGGCCGCCGCTCTGGCCGACAGCGCCGATGATCCGCAGCCGCCAGCGCCCGCAGCGCCGGCGGCGGCCGCGCAGCCTTCAGGAGGTGCACAGGAGTCTGCTCCGGCCGCGCGCGCGAGCGCGCATGCGCCCGCCGCCCGCCAGGCGCGTACCTGGGGCGCTCCGTCCTGCACCCTGGTGTTACGGGAGCCATGCCTGTGCTGCCGCCGGAAGCTGTTGGTAGTGCACAAAGTAGCGCCTTCTGGCGCGCGTTGCTCAGCACGTGCACGCTCGCCTGTGCCAGCGCACCAGCCATGCACCTGTTTCACAGCGTCAAGGGCACTCTTGCCTTGCCGAGAATCACGCGCTTGCTGCGACTACCATTCATTGGCCTACCTTATAGCCACTGCTTGCCATGATAGCTAGTCAAAAAGCAGTGGTCTGGCAATGGCAGAGGTGTTCTTGTGTGATGCGCACAGCGGGCTGAGTTTGCATTGACCTTTGCCTGATCTGGCGGCAATTGTCGCATGTATGGCATTGTGTCTCGCGTGAACCTGCTTGGTATTGGTATCAGTTGCTTGGCATTGCACTGCGATTGCTGGAACGGCCCAGATGCCATGTGAATTTACGTGCAAAGCCAGCAGTGCACATGACGACCTTGCGCAGTGGCCAGTCCTGTGTGAGAAAGATTTGTAGCCTGCTCGTATAATGTGTCGCTAACGCGCAGGCGGGTGGAGGCGGCGGGGCAGCAGGAGCGCCAGGCGCACCAGGAGACGGTGGCGGCAGCCGCGGCGGCGCTGCTAGTGCGGAGCGGGGGCCAGCAGGGCATGGCGGCGGTGCACCGTCGAATGTGGCGGCGGCGGCGGCGAGCGAGTCGATGCAGATGGGCGACGAGGCGGACGATAACGAGGAGGTGCCGCCCGAAACAGCTGCCTGACTGGGCTCCTGGGATTAGGGATGTCCTGGGACCCCTGGGCTCCCGCTGGCTTGTCGATATCCTGCACTGACACTGTGCCAGGGCCGCGCATGGGCCCGTCATTTCTTCAAGCGCCTGTCGGCTGCGGATGCCTCGCAGCATGTCCAGGGCATGCAGCCGGCTACGACGGCGCACCACATGTTTGCTCAAGCGTTGTGATGATAAGATGCGCGTGATGCACAGGCTTCGCTCGAGCGCTGTGATGATCAGATGCGCGTGATGCACAGGCCGTGTGGTGTGTGCGTGCAGGTGATTGTGTACGCGCCGTCTCGGTCTCTGGGCACGACGCCGACAGCCCCGCCGCTGGCGGGCGCGGGCGCGGGTGGAGGGCGCAGCCCCCACCCGGGAGGAGCGCTCGGGCCATACTGGGACAGCCTCGCGGCTCGACCCGCACCCGTGCTGGCCGCGCACGCCGCGGCTGCCCTGCAGCCAATGGGTGCGCCCTGACAGCAAAGCAGGATGCGAAGTGTCAAGCGACCTCTAGGCGGACTTGCATAGTCAGTGACACAAGTGTGCCGTGTTGCGCAGATCTCGACAGCAGTGCTCTAGCTGACTCCGGCGCGGCCCCAGACGCGCGCGCGCACCTGCGCGACGAGATGCAGCCCTCAGCCATGCAGGAGCGCGGTGCTCCCGCCGCTGAGGCCCCGCCGCCCGCTGCGGCAGCCCCGGAGCAGCGCCCTGCCGCGCCGACCACTATTTTCGGCGAGGTCGGCCGGCTGGCGGAGGCAGGGCGCGGTGCGGGGCTGGGCGCGGCGCCCGACCCGCTGAGTATGTACCCGCTGCGGACGCTCGATGCGGGCGCGGCACGCGCCGTGCCGCCCGCCGCGGCAAATGCCGCCCCACAGCACATGACATGGCTTGGCCTCAACGCCGCGGAGGCTGCCGCAGCTGCGCGCGGCGGCGGCGGCGCGCACGCACAGGCGCCCACGAGGGCGGCCGGGCTGGCGCCGCCGCCCGGCTTTGGCGCGCCGGGCAGCGCCGCTGCAGCGGGCTCCCCGGCGCGCGTGCATGCGCCGGGCGGCTCTGCTGCGGCCCGCGCGCCTCCGCCGGGTTTTGGCGGGCCGCCGCTCTCCGCCAGCGGCGGCGCACATCCTGGCGGACCCCACATGTGCGCGCCTCCAGACGCGGGGGCACGGCTGCGCGGCCCCGCCGAGGCCGGCCTTGGGGACCCGCTGAGCGCGCACCCCTCGCGTACGGGGTCACCGGCGGTGGGTGGCCAGGGCCTGGACACAGGGTTTGCCCTTGGTTACCCGAGCGTGGTCGGCTCCGGCATCGCCAGCGGTCTGCCCGGCTTCGCCCTGGACGCTCTTGCCGCGCGCCCGCCCTCGCGCCCGCCCTCGCGCCCGCCGTCTGCGGCGCCCCCGGGCGCGGGGCTCCCACCGCTGCGCGTCGCAGATGCCGGCTGGGGCGAGCGCGGCGCGGCGGGCGCGGCGGGCGCTGGTGGCGTGGCGCTCATGTCGCCGCCGCCCTCTGGGCTGCCGCTGGAGTCGCGGCTCCTCGGCGGCGGGGCTGCGCCCGCGAGCGGCCACGCGGGCGCCCTCAGCGCCGCGCCTCCCGGCGCGAGCCTGCCAGCCGGGTGGGGCAGCGGCGGGGCCTTGGGCGGCGCGGCGGGCGGGTCCAGCAGTCTCTTCGGGCGGGACCTGTTTGCGGGGCAGCGTGGCGCGGCCGGCACGCCGCCCCTGCCGCCGGCCTTCCCGCCTGCTGTTGGCGCGGCGCAACAGGCCGGCGCGCAGGCGCTGCGCGCTGGGCAGGGCAGCAGCAGCCTGGGCCTGCATGCCTATGGCAACCCGCTGTCGGTGCGGGGCGTGGGCGAAGGCTCCCACAGCCACAGCCTGCCGGCGCTGCCGCTCAGGCACGGTCACGGGGGCGCGCCCGCAGCCTCTCGGCTCGGCGCCAGCAGCGCGCCGCTCGGGCCGGCCGCGTATGCGGGCGCCCCGGCAGGCGCGCCGCAGCAGCACAGCGCCCTGGGCGGGCCCTGGGGTCATGTGCCCGGCGGGCTGGCCGCGCTTGCCGGCGCGCCCGCGCACGCCGCTCCCAGCGGCCTGGACGCCGGGCAGGGCTTTGGGCCGTACCATGCAGCGCTGGCGCTCGCGCACGCGCAGGCCGTCGCGCCTACAGACCGCGCATATGGGCAGGCCGGCGCGCACGAGCCTGGCGGCGCATACGCTAGCGGCCTGCCCCACGGAGCCATGAGCTCCAACGCCTATGGCCAGCAGGCGCTACCGCAGGGCGGCCTGCCCGCCGCGCTCGCGGCCGCGCAGTTTGCAGCGGGCGCGCGCGCCAACCCCTACGCGTACCTCGGCGGGGCGGGGTATGGGGGGTACACCAGCCAGGGCGGCGGCCTCACCTCGCAGCAGCACCCCGGCGGTCTGGCGGCGCTGGACGCGCTGGGGTACGGGTGGCAGCTGCCGGGCTCAAACCCTGGCGCCGCATCAGGCCTCAACCCTGCTGGTGCCCTGAGTGGCTACGCCGGCGGGCATGGCCTGCCGTCGCTGGGCTCCAGCATGGGAGGCAGCGGCGCCGCCGGCTCGTACCCCAGCATGGGGCCTGGCGCGCTGCCTGCGCCGCCCGCGCCGCCCCCGCCCGACCTGCAGGCGTACCTGAACGCGCTTGAGCGCGAGCGGCACCACATGCCAGATTATGACGCCATGGCGCGCGCGCAACAGCTGGCCTTGGCTGCGAACAGCCTGCGCATGCAGGAGAGCGCGCAGCTGATGGAGGAGGTGCTGCGGGGTAATGCGGACACGGCGGCGTTCGGCGGCGGGTATGCAGCCGGCAGCAGCGCTCATGGGGGCCCTCCCGCTGCGGCGTTTGGCGGCGCGCCCGCCGCAGCCGGCGGCGCGGTGCAGGCAGGCAGCGGGTTCAGCTGGCTCGATGCGTTTGAGGCACGACCGCAGCAAGCGCATGGTGGTAGCAACCCAGGCAACTTCCCGTTTGGGAGTTAGCGCGGCTATGCGCGGTTAGGCGCGTCAGCGTGCATGCCCGGACCTTTGCCGCTGCTGCCAGGGACGATCTTTACCTGGCTCGAGCCCTTCTGCTGCTTGTACAGCCTGTTGGATGTGAGGTAGGTGTGTCAGGTGTGTCGACACAGTATCAAGCACTTTGCTCAGAGGCAGTGCAAGTCGCAGGCAAGCCTGTTGGTCGGCAGGATGCAGAGGTTAGCAGTCATCTGGGGCATGTAATCAGGTTAGCAGTCATCTGGGGCATGTAATCAACCCCTGAGCCTGACGGGGGTGGAGACTGGGACGTTTGGCTGAGCAGCGAGTTCACGGCAAAAATGGCAGAAGGCACGCGTATTCGAGCTGTGCGCCTTGCCTGTGACAAGCGCCAAGCTGTGGCTGTAGATTTCGATACTGACAAGCATCTGGCAAACTGTGTGCTGATGACAGCAGCCACCTTATCAGCTGCTCAAAAGAGGAACCATGTCCTGAAATGCAGCACACAACGCTTTGCATCCTGTCCCTGAGCGCGGTGGCTTGTGCGCCATCCTGTGCCTGAAATCCTAGCTCCGCAACACCGACTCACAATGTCCAACTGCCATTGTCAGGCTGTGTCGCTGTTACAACCATCATCAATGCTATGAACCATGACACACAAGCTGATCAAACCCTGGTTGGCAACCAGCATGCACCCCACACTGATTGCGGCCTGCGTGCATGCAGATGCCTGCGCAAGTGGGACTGCAGAGCAGGGGTTGTCGCCAATCGGCCCTGGGTGGACTAGTGCAGCAGGCAACTGCACTTCCGGTAGACAAGTAGTTCCGCAACTACCTGGAGCACACCTAGAGCGGACTCTGCGGCGTCTAGAGCTGTGCAGGCACTTCCACGCTTCCCGAAACAGCACTGATATGCGTCCCAAAGCCATAGAGCAATATGCCGCTGCCTGGCCAGACTAAGACAGTGACTGCTGCTGTGCGCAGAGACTTGACTGGACTTCCTGAACTACCTTATATAACAGTCCCGAGTGGGCCAGCGGGTCAAGCCCCTGCAGGCTGCGAGAGCCGCACGTCCACCTCATCATGAACGCCCTGGAAGAGCATTTCTCCTGCATCCGCACAACTTGGCTTGCTTGGCTTGCGCACTCTTGGCAACAACGGTTCAGTTGACCTTTAGTTGCAAATCAAAGACAGCATTGTACGTTGCGCACCATCAAAGTTCACCAACCCGCGTTTCTTTGCTGCCCGTAGTGTCCCTATCAGCGCCTCGAACACGTCGCCAGTCTCGCGGAACAGCACACCAAACTTCACAGTGTAATGCTGATGGTCAACGCGTCCCAGTCGCTTTATTTCAGTCACAAGTTTTGCAATCTCTTCGTCAACGTTCACCATAGCGGCTTACATGCTGCAGCAAAGAGTGAGTCTGAGCGCTTGCGAACGCCAAACCAACGCGACAAATGGCCAGATTGTGACACTGCCTCGCTGTGGCTCGCAGTGAACCCAGACCCGAGTGTGGACAGAAACAACCAGGCGACCTTGGCAACACTTCTTGTTGTGCAGAAGGCCCTTGGCCTTGACAACCCCCTCCAGAACCTGCTGTGCATACCTGCATCCACCTGGGCTAACTTAGACAGGAGGCCTTGGACGTCGCAGTGACTCGGCTGGCGGTCCATAAAAAACATCCTACACATACGGTTACACATCTCCCACACCCCGCTATTGGACACCAGACCGGTGCCCAGGGGCAAACTTCAGACAGTACCCAAACACTTTCTACAGAGAGGGCGTAACCTCCCGTCCCTGTTGGCTGCCGCACGCCACACCTATCCAACAAAGCGCGCATCTGCAGGCTCAGTGGAGCAGAGCAACCAGCTAAGCCAGCCGGCTCTTTTGTGTGCCGCTCGGCGTTGCTCGCCGTGGCAGACACAGCTGCCCAACCGTCCCAACGCCACGCACTTGCAGCCGCCGCTACGCCTCGCGCTGCAACAGGTGTGGCGGCACAGGGAACTTGGCCATGTTGGCCTGGCCGAGCGCGCGCCGCTCAGCAGCGCTCGCCGCCGCCCAGCCGCAGCCGCCGTCCCTGCCTGACGCGGCATGGCCGCCGCCGTCGCGCGCGGGCGCCTCGAGCCCCGCGCCGTCAGCGCTGGCGGCGGCGGCCTGCCCAGAGCGCTCGCGCTCTGCCGGCTGCACGCGCGCGCACGGCGGGCTGAGCCCCTGCTTGATGCGGCCCAGGTGCCGCGAGAAGAGCACCTCGCGCGCGGTCGCCGCGGTGCGCTCGCGCTCGAAGGCGCCGAGCGCGGCCGCGACGCCGGCTGGGTCGCGCGCGGCCGCCAGCGCGCTCGCCAGCGCGTGCGCATCCTCGATAGCCATGTTAGTCGACCTGCGCGCTCGCCGCCGCTTCACTACGGCACGGTCATGCTCGGCCAGCTCTCAAACATACGGGAGATGCCAAGCCTTTTGAGCAATAGCAGTAAACAAGGACCTGAAAGACGCCGACCAGCCCAGCCTGCCGTGACACTGACACGCTTCATGCGCAGGGACAGCGTGAGCCCATGGCGCGCACCGCAGGCCGTGCGGCGACGTCGGGTGAGCCGCCTCGCCGACCAGCGCGCACCGGCCGAACGCCCAGCGCCGCAGCGGCTCGCGGTCGAAGATGGCGTTGATCCACGGCTCGGGCGTGGCGGCCATGACCTGGGCGAGGGCGGGCGAGAAGGTCTCCCGCGCGTCCGCATGCATGCGCTCGAGCTTTGCGGCGTCGGCCTTGACGCTCACGCTGTACGACTTGAGCTCCGGCTCCGGCTGGTTCACATACCTGCGGCATCAGAGCACATGTGCGATGGATCCGTGGCCGGACTCCGCAGCCGGCCTGCTCGCATGGATCAACGCATGGACAAGCGGTTTTAGCTGGGGCTGGAGCGCCTGACGCCCGGGCGCACGTGCCAGAAAGCACGGTCTGCTAGGCGCATGCTAGAGGCTGCTGTGTGGCAGAATTGGCAGCCAAGCTCTGGCGGAGGAGCCATAAGACCCAAAACGGCTGTCTCAACACCACAGTCCGTGCAGGCCATGGTGGCGGCGGCACGCGCCAACCGCACAGACGCGCGGGCCGTTGGGTGCCGCACCACAGCCAGTTCAGGCGCTGGCCGGGCAGCTCGTACAGCACCGCGTGCGTGCGCTGCTCGGACATCTCGAAGTAGAGCGCGCTGCCGAGCTCGGGGTACGCTCGGCGCGCGGCGGCTGCAGCCTCAGGCGCCTCGCTGTCCCGCACCACGCCGCGCCAGGCGCAGTACCCCGAGTACCTGCAGCCCAACCGGGGAGGGCCTGTGGCTTCAGACCCCAGCCCCAAGAACCCCCTGGACAATTTATACCTTCACTTATGAAACTGGCATGCGCCCCTGCTCAACGACATGCTCATGCTACAACGCAGCGCTCTGCGTCCACACAGGGTTGGCTGGCGTCACACAGGGCACTGGCCAAACCTCAAGGCCGAGCCCATATGTCAGCATTCCCAAATTACTCACAGAGCCTGTCACACGCAGCAAGCGCTGATTAACAGGCGGACCGCCGCTCGTCGCCGACGTGGCGCCGCCGCGTCTCGGACATCTGCCCATCGGCCGCGACGGCCAGGTCGCCCGCAAACTCCTCGTTGCGCGCCTCGCCGACGGCGCCCGGCGCCGCCTTGACGCGCACCGTTGCCACCACGCCGTCCCCCGTCTCGCGCAGGTCGGTCACCGTGTGCCCGAAGCGTACGCGGGCTTGCGGCGGCAGCGCATCGATCAGTATGCGGTGCAGGTCGCTCCAGTGCACGCTGCGCGGCCCACAACACTCGCTCTTCATACTTGCCGCGCGCGACAGCGAAGTGCACAGCAGCCATTCACAGCAGCCTAGCTCCTAGCTACCTGCCTGAGTGCACACTGGCTGGGCACCAGCGTGGCATGCAAGCGCACTGGAGTGGCAGAGGCTTGCACGCGGCAGACAACACTCCAGCACACCAGCATATGGGTGGTCGCCCAGGCGCCTGGGAGGGCTCACCTGCGGTGGTTGTACAGCTCGTCGCGGTGCAGCGCTGAGGGCGTGCCACCCAGGTTGGTGAGCAGGTTGACTTCTATGCCCAGTGGCAGGCTGACAGCCTCCAGCTCCTTGGCGAGCCCGAAGCCGCGCAGGATGTCCAGCGCCTTCTCGCCGAGCCCCAGGCCCTGGCGGCCGCAGGCCTCTGCCTCAGTGCACACACACAAGTCCCAAGCACTCGTCTTTACCACACAGAGACAGTTCAGGCAGGCAACGAAACCTGTCCCGCATAAGCAGCTCCTGTTCCGGCTCCGGCTGAGCTGTAGTTACATGCAGGCACAGCGTGGAGGCGACTGGTATTGAGGCCAAGCACGTCGCTGGACAGCCTGTTGCAACCTTGTGCGCTCGTTTCTGTTTGCCTCCCGATGCGCCTACGGCACTCAGCGCTGCTTGCCTGACACAAGCGTGAGCACGCGCATAGATGGCATCAAGATTATAGGCAATATGCAGATGCTCTGCGAGTGGCTTGGAAAGCACACCGCGCCAGCGGCTGTCACAGAGGTCGCGCGCTCCAGCACCACGACCTCGCAGCCAATCTTCAGCAGTGCGTGCGCACACGCGCAGCCGCAGATGCTGCCCCCCACAATAATGACCTTCATGTCTGACACTGTTGTCACTTCCGTCTTTATATGTTTGCGGCCTCAGGCTGGGCGGTGATGGCCAGCAGTGATGGCTAGCTCGCCCGCATCAAACGGTCTAATAGGGCTTTGTGTTGACTGGATGAAAGCTAGGAGTTCAAGGTGGCAAATTGCGAGTTCTTATATACTCAAGTAACCCGTCCGATCGAGGCGCTGAGATGGGCCTCTCACGCGCGCTGGCCATGCACACTGCCCAGTCCGCGCCAGTCCCCACGCACGTGCATGCACTACGCATGCCGCAGAGGTGCTGTGCTGGCGCCGCCCCGCTGCCCGGCAGGCGGCGAGGACCGCACTGGAGCGGCGCCACGGCGCGTGCGCGCTGCAGTGCACTCGCCAACGTGTGGGGCTCCTTGCGGCTCGAGGAGGTTGACGAGGCAGAGGCGCCAGCCCTGCAGGTGCCGCCTCGCTGCTGGTGGCAGACTGAGCCGCCGTGTTCATTGCACAAGCGCGTGCTGCGCCTCCGAGCCAACGCCAGCCTCACCCCTTCGCAGGAGCCTGGCGAGCTCATCACGTTCGAGGAGGTGCAGGAGATTGCCGCGAGGAGGTAACACCGCGTCAGCAGGCGCTGTGCTCTTGTCGCTGGCGGGCTAGGCGGCTATGAGCTGCTGCACGAAGCAAGCGCCTTGAGGGCGGGCTGCCGCACATGCAGGGGCTTGTCGCTCACCTTGAAGACGCTCGGTCCCTTCTACCGCATAGTGATACGTGATGGCAAGCCGGGCAACGGCGCTGCAGCAATATTGGCGGTCAGCTCTGGCTTCACTGTGCCCGCGATGGGCCTGATGCACTGCGACTCCTTGGAGATATTCACGCGCGGGCACGCACCGCCCAATGCCCCTGCAGCCTGCCCCCTGTCTTGTGCCAAAACTCTCGTTCGGCCTTGTGCTTCTCTAGCCTCAAGTTCCCGGCTGACTTGTTTTGTAGGGTCCCTCTGTCAGGTGGCTTCCGCCTGTGCATGCACTGTATTGTGTGGCCGCACATAGGATTCCCCCACTCAGGTCGCGCCCACTGTGGGTGCAGACGCAAGGGCCCTGATGGGGAGCGCGTGCGCGGCGGCATCCTGGGCCTGGGGCTGCTCATGGGCGGCGCGGTGTTCAGCTACGGGCGCACCTGCGGCTGCCACAAAGCAGAGATCCTGGCTATTCGCGACGACGGTGCGCCCACGCTCGCAGCAGCCTCTCTCCATGCAGCGGCGCTGCTGCGTAGTTGCGCCTCGCGGCCAGAGACGCCGTTTTTGTTTGGCTGAGCCAGGACGCTCAGTGTTTGAAGTCACGCGGGGCTGACAGAGGCACGCCCGTGACCTGGGCATGGCACTTGATTCCGCGGCCGGCATGGTGAGCAGGCTCGTGCGGGGGCGGGCGCGCAGACGCCTGGCACAAGCGCCTCGTGAAGTACTACTCATACTTTGGGTTCCAGCGCGTGCGCGCGGTCGGCGACAACGGCCTGCGCGACATCCCCGACCTGCTCGTCTGGGGCGGCGTCGGCATGCGCATGGTGGGCTGCCGCTCTGCGTCCTTGTCCCAGGCTGCCAGGCCGCCGCGCGCGGCGGCTGCACGCCTTGCATGCATCGCCTCAACGGATGCACTCCGGCAGCATGCTGGCTTGATAAGGTTTGTAAGTTTTCGTTGTATGACGCTTTTGAGGACTTTCCTGGTTGCCATACAATGCACTGTGTGCTCCACGTAGGAACATGGGCCGCGCATGCACTTGTCCAGTTCGTAAGGACCTGGACGTGTCACCCGTACCCTCCTGTGTGTGTTCCCAGCATACGCATGGCGCCTACGCAGTGTGTGGTATGCAGCGTGCCAAACATGTACTGACATTGTCACGCATGGGGTGCTGGCCAGGACGCAGACATCAAGGCGCTGCTGAGGCGCTGGAGCAGCGCCATACGGAGGTCTGCTTCGCGGGGCATTGACAGGTTTTGAGCTGGTGCGCCGTATGGTTATTGCTGTAAATGGAAGCGGTCTTGACGGGCGCTGGTGCAGCGCCGCATGGTTGTTGCTGTACACGGCAGCATTTTGGGAGGGCGTCATGGCAACTTTGTCGGCGTCATGCTGTGTTGCTCGCTTACCAGCATGTCAGCACTGATACTTGTTGCTTGGCGGCCCCCACTTGTGAGCTGACCGCCCGACACCCCTTGGTCGGCTGAAAACAAGCTGTGCGGTCTTCATGAGGGCGCCTTGTCATGCTCGCGTAATAAGAAGTCAAGCTGTCGATTCAACGAATTGGATTCATCTCATGCCAACGAGCACCAGGACTCACATAGAGCAAGTGGCTGTAGGCGCTGGCTCACCCCCCCTGACTCAGGCGCTTACTTTGTCACCTCCTTATAGTACATTGACAGCTTCGGCAGAATATGCTGGTAATGTGTTGATACTACTGTTCCGCTGACAACACCGCATGTGCAGTGCGCATGCCAATGAAGCTCAAGGGTGGTGGAGCCTATCCAGGCGTCGTGCTATTCAATTTGAATGCGCAGTTTGCAGCATGCGATCGAGACTGGCGATGGGCGGTGCGCGCACCCGCACGACCTATGCACGCAGGGACTCCTATCTTTGTCCTTGACCTCCAGCTCACAGAGATTGCGTGTCTGGCCAGTGAGTTCCGCGCCTTCCGCACCCCACGCCGGCGCACGCCCAGCCCCGGCGCACGCCAGTGCCCGTCCGCTGCGCAGTCCGCCCCGTGCGCCTTACCTGTGCTGTGCACGCGCTGCTTGCCATGCCCGCCACGCGCCCCGTGCTGCCGGAAGAGTTGGTAGGCAGAGGGCCGGCCACCGCCGCTGGCCAGCACACAGCGTGTTCGTGCAGGCCATGGACGTACCCGGCTGACGCGCCGCAGCGCTGTGCACCCGGTGACCGCCGCAGCAGCAGCGGCCAGCGGGCGGCAATGACTCCCACCACCACCAACCCGCTCTTCAAGTTTGGCGTGGACCTGCGCCGCGTGGACGCAGAGACGGGGCGCACCGCGCTGCACAGCGCAGCGATGTTCCCCGACGCCGAGAAGGTGACCGCGTGCCTGGCGCGCCTGCCGGCCTTCACAAGCAGCGGCTGTTCAGGTTTTCTCCAGGAGCATGGGACAGGGCTGCCTGTTCAGTATCACAGAGCGCGTGGACGCTGTACCTGCCTAGCGTGTGCAGTACCGGCGGCGGTCTTGTTGGACCGGTGTGGCTGCTTTGTATTGTTTACGTATTCCTACAGGATGGGCGCATGAAGTGCCCGGACTCCCTGACAACATGGAGTCCGGCTGGGTGTCCGGCCGGGCGCTCAGGTGCGCTGGCTGCTGGGCGAGGGGCTGGACGTGGAGGCACGCGACAGCGGCGGCGCGCGGCCGCTGCACCTCGCGGCCGCGCACCTGCAGCGGCCCGTCATGCAGGCGCTGCTGGAGGCCGGCGCGAACATGAACGCTGCAGACGGGGAGGTGCGCCGCGCGCCAGTAAGCCTGCACCGTCAGGGGCCACACATTCCGCGCCTGGTTGCGCACACGCCAGCGTATGTGCAGGGCTGCCGTGACAGGACGGTATGGGGCACTGTCTGTGCACGAACACACAGGAGGCTGGGCAGCCTCGCGCTGCGGCATCACCCGCATGACCGACTTGGCTGCTCCTGCGCTCGCCCAGGGCCGCACGCCGCTGCACCTGGCCGCCCGGCACGCGGGCTCGGACGCCGCGGGCGCACTCGGCGACCTGCTGGCGGCCGGCGGCGCCGTCGAGGCCGCGGACGCGGCCGGCGCCACGCCGCTGCTCGCCGCACTGGCCGAAAACCGGCGCGACGCGGTCAGCGCGCTGCTGGATGCAGGCGCGCGGCCGCCTGCCCACACGGCCGCGGTGCTGGTCAGCTACGCGCTTATGGCGCACCGATTGAAGTGCACCACCGAGCCCAGCCGGGGCCGCACAAGCGCTTCGTTTGCTGGAACTGCCTGCAGACGAGGGGTTCCCCTGACGCACACGCCGGGGCTTGCGCGCCCATGGCACCGGCCGGGCGCGCAGGCGCGGACGTGAACGCACGCGACGCGGCCGGCCGCTCCGCGCTGGCGCTGGCGGCGGCGCACTGCGCCTGCCGGACGGTGGAGCGGCTGCTCGCGGCCGGCGCCGACGCGCGTGTCGCTGACTGCAGCGGGCGCACGCCGCTGCACATCGCCGCCCAGAAGGGCACGCCCTTGCATAACCCCGTCCCTTTCGTGTATGTGAGACCCTTGGGTTTTGGGGAGGGCGCAAATCCCGGGCACCCTATTTGCGTACGCGTTTGTCAATCGTGCTGCTCCGGCCTGCATGGAGAGCCGTGCCCAGGCGCCTGCTCGTGCGCAGGCACCAAAGTGACGGTGGCTGCGCTGCTGAAGGCCGGCGCGGACCCGGGCGCCGCCGACGCGTGCGGCGCGACGCCGCGCGACTTGGCCGCCGGCGCGGGCCACGACCGGCTTTTGGAGGTGCTGCCAGCAGAGCAGGAGGGCGCGGCCGAGCGGGAGTGCCCAGTGCAGGGCGCGGACGCGCCAGGCCGCCTAGGCGCCGCAGCTTTCGACGCGCCGGGCGCGGAGGCGCAGCGCTCCGGGGCGGGCGCCGCCGCCCACCCCCAACCGGACCAGGCGCGCGGCGAGGCCGACGGCGCCGCGCAGCAACGCGCGCCGAGCGCGCCAGATCGGGCGGCGGCGGCGGGCGCGGCGGCGGCGGCCGCGCCTGCGCAGGAGCCGCTGGGCGGCGGCGGGGCAGCGCCGGCGCGCGCTACCCTGCCCTATCTTGAGCCCGACCAGGAGGGGCAGGAGGACGGCGAGGCGGCGCTGGTGGACGCGCTGGCGGCCGAGCTGTCCGCGCGGCAGGCCGCCGGCGCCGCGCTGGCCACGGAGCGCGCGGAGCGCGCCGCCGAGGCGCAGGTGCCGCGCCGCGCTCATAGGACAAGGTTCAGGTCAGGGCCCGCCTCTGCAGCGCGGCCGCTGTGTGTGGGCTCGAGGCTGGCGCGCGCATGGCGCGAGAGGGCAGAGCAGGAGCGGGCGCGCGTCATCAGCAAGCCAGCTGGCCGGTGCCTGCCACTCGAGAGACACGGGGCTGTCACACCGTGAAGGCAGACTCGCCCCGTCGCTCCCCTGGCAGAGCGCATGCAGCGGTCAGCTGGCGCAGCGCCAACGCTGTGCGGCGCGCTGGCGCTCCCCTTGCGCGGCACGCCAGGGACAGCGCCGGCCCTTGCGCGCGCAGGCGGCGCGGCTGGAGCGCGCGATTGCGGCGTCGCAGCGCGTGCAGCTGGACTCGCTGCGCCGGCAGCTCGAGGTGCGGTCCACGGCCTGGAGGCCGGGGGGGTCGCCCGAGCGGCGAGCAGGCCCGTCCAGGCCCGTCCGGCACGCCCGCGCGGCGCGGGTTGAGCCGAGGAGGGCTGCTGAGCCAGCTTGCAGGGCGGGATTGAGCATGTCGGGCAGCTCGTACGCCTGCCGCGCTGCCTAGCTGCCGCCCTGTCAGACCGCCTGTGCGGCCGTGCCTCCATGCCCGCGGCATGCCCAGCACGGGCGAGCTGGGGAGGGCTGTTCATGCGCTTGCATGCAAGCTGCGGGAGCGCAGGCGGCGGCCGCCGACCGACGCGCGCTGCTGTGCAGCAGGTGGGCCCTCAAAAACCTGTCAATGTGCCCTGAGCGCTCCCTGCGGGTGAGCGGGTGCCGCGCCGGCCGCACCCTCTGAGGCGCGCGCCCGCGCGCGCGCGGCAGGAGCTGCAGGCGGTTGCGGACGACAAGCGCACGCTGCAGGAGGCCGCCGCCGCCGCGGCCGCCGCGCACGAGGCCGAGACGCGCCGCCTGCGGGCCGAGCTGGCCGCGCAGCGGGCGCGCGCCCCGCGCCGCGGCGCTCGCTGGGGCTGCAGGGACAGCAGCCAGCATGCCTCCTCCAAGTCAAAGAGAGCGACTATCAGCTAACCGGCAGCTGTTGCCGCGTTTGCGCCTGAAAAAGCATGCTGCAAGGAAAATGGATGAATGCCAGGCCGTGCCTCCATTGCACGGTCCCCGCGCGTGTGCGCAGGCGGCCGCGGCGGCGGCGGAGGGTGCGGCGCGCACGGCGCGCGCGGCCGCGTCGGAGGCCGGCCGGCGCGCAGCCGGCGCCGAGGCCGCGCGGCGCGCGGCGGCGGCCGCGGAGACCGGCCTGGCGGACGCGCGCGCGGAGCTGGACACGCGGCGGGGCGCGGAGGCCGCGGCCGTGGCCGCCGCGGCGCAGGCGGCCGAACTGCGGAGGCGCGCGCACGCGCGTGCTCCTTCGGCGCCTGCCAGGCTGCCGCTGGGAGCAGGCTGGTTTTGTTGGCTGCTGGCGGGCTGGCGGCCTGTCGAGCGGGTCACGAGGCACATCGTGTTTGCCGGAGGCGGCAGGACAACGAGTGCAAGCGAAAATTGTCCTGTGCATACAAGGTGTACCTACAGCCTTGCTAGAGTGCGGCAGCCACCGGCGGCATGGCTTCAAAGCTCTGACGGAGCTTCCCTCGCCGACCAGGTCAGCGGCGAGCAGCTGCGCTGCCGCCGCCCTGCGGGAGCCGCCAGCGCAGGCGGGTCATCGTGGGCGAGCACGTATGCTGCGCGCGCGCTGCTGTACAGCGGGGACGGCTACCGCAGGCGGGCCTTCACGCGCAGGGAGCCCGCCGCGCGCAGGGAGGCCGTGGCGCTGCAGCGCGCGCTGGCGGAGGCGCGCGCCGCGCACCGCGCGGAGGCCGAGTCGGCGGCCGCGCGCGCCAGCGCCGTCGAGGCGCTGGAGGTGCGCTTCGCCCACGCATGCCTGCCTGCGCCTCCGCGCCCGGCTGTTGCAGCCTTGCAGCGCCCGCGCGCGCGATGTTGGACCGTAGCGGGTTTGGAGGCGCATCCCTCCTCTGGCAGCTCTGCTGCCGGGATGCTGCCTGCTGGCATGGCATGGGTGAGCCTGAAACGCCACACGCTTCTCTGCGCACTGCGAGGGCGCCCTCTTCCCTACAGCAACCCCATAGACGACATGCAGCCGCCCGCGGCGCGCAGGTGCGCATGCGCGTGCTGCAGGACGCAAACACAGACCTGCTGCGCGCCTCGCTGCCGGCCAGCCCGCCCGGCCGCGGCGCCGCCGCCGAGCTGGCCGCCTCGCTGCGCGGCGCCGCGGCCGCGCTGGCCGCCCTGGGCGGGGCGGCCCCGGACGCGGGGCGCGGCCCGGGCACGCCACCCTGCTGGGCCGCCGCCGCCGCCGCTGCGCTTGCCGCCGCCGCCGAAGCCGACACCCCAGACTCCGCTGCCGAGCACGCTGGCGCGCTCGCGGCCGGCTCCGGGGAAGGTACTGAGCAGGCGTCCGCCGAGCGCGGACCCAACGAGATCCTCTCTCCGGAGGAGTCCCTGCACGGGGCCGCGGGCAGCCAGCAGGCGGGCGGGCCGCTGGGCGAGGGCGCGCCGGGCGAGGGGCTGGTCTGCCCGCCGCCCGGCTGGGCGCCTTCGCCTGCGGCTGCGCACGAGGCCGCGGCGCGCGCGTCGCCGCGCTCGCCGCACAGCGGCGGCCTGCCAGGCCGCGGCGGCGCTGAAGGCGCCCCCGCGACGCCCGTGACGGCAGTCGCGCGCGCGGGCGGCGCCGCGAGCACGCCTGCGCCGTCGGCGGCCATGCAGAGCCCGCTGGCCGCGCCGGGCGCGCGGGAAGGCGAGGCGACACAGAGCGGGGCTACGCTCGGTGGGCTGCCGGGCACGGCGGGCGGCGCAAACAGCGACTCGTCGCGGCCGCCGTCGGTGTCGGGCTCGCCGCTCGTCGGCTCGCCGGTCAGCAAGGCCTGGGCGCTGGCCGCCTCGCCCGTCCGCCTGAGCCCGGCGCTGGCGGCCTCGCTGGCCAGCGGAGGCGCAAAGAGCCGCTGGGCGTTGGCGGGCTGTGACTCGGCTGGGCAAGAGGCGGCAGGAGAAACCCTTTTCCGGACGCCGCCACGGGCCCCGCCGGGCAGCAAGGGCGGGCCGCACGCGAGCGCCGGCACTGAAAAGGCGGGAGCGGCGGCAGCAGCAGGCAGGAAGGATAAAGAGAATGTGCCGGTGGTCGAGGAGCCCGGCTCTTAGCGCGCGCGCATTGTCCACGACATAACCAGCATGCACTTGGACTTGGGTAGGAGAGCTGAAGCGCAGACGCAGCGCAGAACCGTGTGCATGGCCAGCACAGCATCGACATGCGTTGCTTGTGCACGGCATGACACGAGCGTAGATAGGATGTTGTCGATGCTGCCATTGTCGTTGGCTTGTTACACAGCCCATGGTAGTGCGGCCGGCAGCAGTGCGCCAAGGACTCAGCCTGCCCTACTCCCACCCGCGCCCCCGTCTCGTCACAGCGGCAGCGGCGGCCGCATGCGCCGCCCTACGCGACATCGCCGCTGCTGACCGGGAAGTCGAACACGACGTCCTTGCCGGTCAGCTTCTTGTACACCGCGCCGAACGTGTCCAGCTTGTACTCGGTCGTGTTGCGCTCCTTCGGGTCCAGGTAGACCTGCATAGGCGCGGGCACTGCGTCAGCACCGTTCACAGCGGCCACTGGGTTCGAACCCCTTGCAGCACTCCCTCACACCTTGAGACCGCCACAGCACTGCTGTTGTCCCAGAGGCGCCAAAAAACACTGTACACAGAGCTGCCCAGCTGAGGGGCACCAACGCGCCGCTTGCAGAGAACTCAGGAGGCCATGAAAAAAAAAAAACATGTGGAGCAGGCAGCAGGCTGTGCATTGACGCGGCTAGTCATGCGCGCCTCTCCTGCCGCCCGCACAAGGCTGCTGGAGGCTGTCGGGGCAGCCGCTGCTGGGCTGCAAAGGCGCACCTTCAGCAGCTTCGAGCCATCCAGGCGATACCGCACGCGCTTGCCGACGATCTCGGTCGGGTAGACGAGGTCGTCCAGCGTCGCCTCGTGCACCTGTGAAAGAAGTTGGCCCAAGGAGTTGGCCAAAGTCTGGCTTTGCAGCACAAAGCGGGCCAGCAGCTCTTGCGCGTATGCGCTGCACAAACAGTCACAAGCTGTGGTACCTGCACCATGGTTTCAGACCGTCTTTGAAACGCCCACAGCCACGGCCACGTCTACTTACACGTCAGACGGGCATGCGGACGGGTGCGAATGTAGAGACGCCGACGAAGCAGTTGGCAAATCACACCCCTGTTCTGCACACATGCCATCATGTGCAGGTGGGCACGCCCCCTGCACTGCATGCGCCACTCAAGCCCTGGCGCAATACGCTCTCCGAGCTCAAAGGGCAGACATGGCAAGCACAAGCGCGACCCTCCAGCTCAAGCCGCTCGCCTAGCAGCCTCCAATAACACACCCCCCCTGCTATTCGCGGTCGCGCCCCGCAGGGCGGGCCGGCGGCGCGCACCGCGGTCAGCGTGCGCGAGCGCGGCCGCGCGTTCGACTGGCCGCCGCCCTGCTTGGGCATGATGCGGCGGTTGGCGACCAGCACCACGTCCTTGCCGCTGAACTTCTTCTCCAGCTCGCGCACCAGCCGCTGCTGCACGCGGTGGAACGCCTTGAGCAGCCTGTACGGCACCTGCGCGCGCGCGGCCCCGCACGGCCCGGTCAGGCTCTGGATAACACATCCAGGATGGGGGTTGGAGGTAGGACGGCCCCATCAGGCTGCGCTCCGCGCGGCCTGCGAGGCCTGCGCTGCCGCGGCGCCAGCGTTCGGGTGCGCCTGCCGGCTCGGGCGCTGCCGCAGCGCGCCGGCCGCCGGAGCGCGGCGCGGCCTGCGAGGCCTATGGCGCGCCCGCGCGCGCCCGCTTGCGGTGCTGTCGCGCGTGCTGAACAGCGCTCGCTCGCATACCGGCGCCACCGCTGTTCCGGGGCACTGCCAGCTCGGCAAGTCCTGCGGCTCCTGAGAGCTGCTCCTGCTCGCTCTCTGGCGCCCTCGGGAACCCGTGCAGAGCCCTATACTTGGCAGCTGCAGCCACACACCGCGCACCTGGCAGCACTCTGACACGGCACAGTCCTTTGCACTGGCAGGGGAAGCGCACGTGAATGATGATCGCTTTGCGGCCCGACTTGCCATCGATCTCCTCCGCCTTCGTGATGTACAGGTCACGCAGGTCGCTCTTCAGCTCCGCGTTGGTCGCCTCCAAGTCGAACACGGCCTGCAGGCACGCGCAGCGCACCAATCAGGCCGCGCACTCAGCAAGCAGGCAGAGCAGGCCCACAAGAACAGCCCGTGACAGCTGATGCACTGCCAGGGGTGCTGGCAGACTGCCTGGCCCCTGGCTCCTGTCTCGGCGCTCCCAAGCCGTGCGCTGCGAGCCGCAGCAGCCGCTGCAAGCACGCAGCGAGCGGGCGCAAGGAGCGCGCCTGCGCGACCGACTCCTCAAACTCGGACGGCTCTGCGTTCTTCTCCTTTTGTATCTTCTTGCGCGCGGTGAACATGATTGCCCGCTAGCGGCTGCCTCCCTGCAGACCACAGCGCACTACTCAGTGCAACGCAAGGAGAGACAAGAGCACGCTAGGTACCCAGGCCAAGCCCAGATGAGGCTGTCAGGTGCACTGGCTGGGCGCACCTGTGAAGGAGCGCGCCGATGCTCCAACTGCGTTGGCAGGGCGTCCGAGCTCAGTACGTCCTGCACAGCGCTGTCCCGCCTGTTACTCAGGACAAGTCAACCGGCCGCCAGCCTCTACAGCAAACCCCGAGAGAAACCCACGACCCTGATCGCTCCGCAAATGGAAAGAGGAAAAAAACGGGAACAAAACGTCCAAGTTGCGAGGTGCCCTCTGCCTGCTCCGCCTTTCAACGTGCTGAACGTGACGCATACGCGCGGGCGGTCGCAGCTGCCTGCGTAGGACGCCCAGCCAGCCGGCAGGGCGCCCGGCCAGTCTGAGGGACGGAGGGGTGGAGTCTCGCCTGCCCTAGAGGCGCTCCAGACCCGCTCTCCAGCCCGCGCACCAATGATGTGAGCGCGTGAGGCGAGTCCTGGGCCCGCACCCGCAGCCGCGCGCCGCGCTGCGCAGCGCCGGGCGCGGCAGCGGATGGCGGACCTGAACGCATGGATAGAGCAGCTGCGGCGCTGTGAGCCGCTGGCGGAGCGGGACGTGAAGACGCTGTGCGACCGCGCGCTGGAAATCCTGGTGGAGGAGAGCAACGTGCAGCGCGTGGATGCTCCGGTCACAATATGTGCGCTTCTAAGCGTTGTGTTGACTGGTCCTTACAGTGCGTTGACAGTGCACCGACCTTGCTGCGCTGAGTGTTGGTCGGCCGGCGCGTTATGTCTTCGCTCCGCTGCCATGCAACTGCTTGGTTGTTCTGTCAAAGCTCTCTGGCACATGACCTGTGTTCTGCTTGTCCTGCCAGTACTGTACATCAGCCCGCCGCCTGCTGTGCGCGGCCACTGCAGACAAGGCGTGTGTTATGTGTCGGCCGTGCTGCTGCGGCATGGGCTGCCCGCTGGGCTGCGCGGAGCGGTGTCACACCGGCGGCGCGGCGCCGCAGGCGGCGACATCCACGGCCAGTTCTTCGACCTGATGGAGCTGTTCAACGTCGGCGGCGACTGCCCGCAGACCAACTACCTCTTCATGGGCGACTTTGTGGACCGCGGCTTCTACTCCGTGGAGACGTTCCTGCTGCTGCTGGCGCTCAAGGCGCGCCCTGCAGCTCTTGCGCCTTCCTCCCACAGCAGCCACCCAGCCCCGGAGGGCCACGGGCTCATGAGCAAGCGCGCAGGCGCTGAGGGGCCGGCGCGCGCGTGCGCAGGTCCGCTACCCGGACCGCATCACGCTGATACGCGGGAACCACGAGAGCCGGCAGATCACGCAGGCGCGCGCCCGCCCCGGCGGCAGGCATCACTCGCGCTGCCCCGCCTCGCGCTTTCAGCGCGGCTGTCGCGGCCCCCCCGCGAGGTCCTGCGCGACGGGGCGCGCGCGGTCCGCAGGTCTATGGCTTCTACGACGAGTGCCTGCGCAAGTACGGGTCTGTAAATGTCTGGCGGTACTGCACCGACATCTTTGACTACCTCAGGCGCGCGGCCGGCGCCCGCCTGCGCCGCTTGGGCTGATGCGCGCGCACCGTGCTCGCCGTGGGCGCTGGCGGCCAGGCAGTGCTGCTCTGCATGAGCTGCGCCGTTGTTGCGGATTCAGCAGACGTCCAGCCTGCGCAGAGAGTAAGCTGCCGGCCAGAGTCTTGCACAGCGCGGCACGATGTGTGGGCGTGCGTGAGCAGTGCGGATGAGCAGTGCAGGCGTGAGGGGAGGCGCCGTATCGGTGCCACGGCTGAACGGGCTGTGCGGCGCACGGCGCAGCCTGTCCGCGCTCATAGACAACAGGATATTCTGCGTGCACGGCGGCCTGTCGCCCACCATCAGCTCCCTCGACCAGGCGCGCCCCCGCTGGGACTGCGAGGCGCTGCTTGCTGCAGTGCCTGTCAAGCGTGCGAGTGGCTTGCACAGCGTGCTCGTTTCCCAGAGTTTCTGCAGCGGCGCGCTTGCAGTGATTGCCGCACCCCTTGCTGATGCGAGCGGGCAACGCCAGTGCAAGCAGCGGACGCAGGGGGTGTACGGGCGCGGCGCCCGCCGTTCTGCTGGGCGTGAGCGCGCAACTGGCAGTGGTCTGACAGTGGTCTGAGCGCTGCGCGCGCGCGCACACATGCGGAGCGATGAGCAGACGAGCCCTGGGTTCCCACAGCGAGGCCGCGCGCGTGCAGATCCGGACCATCGACCGCAAGCAGGAGGTGCCGCACGACGGCGCCATGTGCGACCTGCTGTGGTCTGACCCGGAGGACATCACGGGCTGGGGCCTGAGCCCGCGCGGCGCGGGCTACCTGTTCGGCGGCGACGTCTGCGCGCACTTCAACCAGACCAACCGCCTGGAGCTCGTCTGCCGCGCGCACCAGCTGGTCATGGAGGGGTGCGCTGCGCGCCCCGCGCCCTGCGCTCAGCCGGGTGGGAGCCATGCGGTCAGCCGGATAGGAGCCATGCGCAGCATGGCTCCTATCAGGGAGGTTGGGTTGGAGCGGGTTGGAGCGAGGTTGGCACATAGGTTCAGTGGGTTGGAGCCAGGCGCTCAGCTGGGCTGAAACCAGGCCAGTTTTGGGGTCCATGCGGTTGAGCAATTGTCCGGACGCGGCGAGATGATGTAGGCGCAGCTGTGTCAAGGGCGGCGCAGTGATGTACCGGCAGCGGTGTGGCAGGACAACGCAGTGATGTGGTTGTAATGGTGTGATGTGGCTGTTCATACCCTGTTGGACACTACCTGCTGTGGCAGCTGCAAGCCCGGAGCCCCGCTGGTACGAAGTGGCGTCAAACAGATGGGCTGGGTGCTGCAGCTGACAGAAGGCTTGGCTGAGCGCGCAGGTATAAGTCGATGTTCTCTGACCAGCTGGTGACGGTGTGGTCTGCGCCAAATTACTGCTACAGGCGCGCGCCTGCCGGCAGCCTTGCATCGGACCAACTGCCTAGGGATGGCGTTGCAGCAATCTTTTGCAAGTGTTTGACATATGAGGTACAGAGTACGGTCTACTCACGGTAACACTTTGCTGGCAAGAGGAGCGGCATTGAATATGCCGAAATTGATGGATATTGACGCGCAGGTGCGGCAATGTGGCGGCCATCTTGGAGCTGGACGAGCATCTCAGCAAAAACTTTAAGGTGTGTGCGCAAGCGCATGCTTACACAGAATTGCAGAGCTAGCTGGCACAGTTGTTCTGCTGACCGAGCATGGCCGTGCGGACCCCGAAGGCGCAGCATGTGCTGATGGAGCTTGGCTGTGTCCAGCCACATAATTTTGCGTGCCTGTTCCACCAATCACGCACGGCGGACACGTGCAGACTGATGCAGGCAGCATGGTGGTGTGATGCGCTGCTGTGACATGGGCAGGGCGCCCGCGGTGCAGGTGTTTGAGGCAGCGCCCCAGGACGTGCGCGGCGTGCCCGCCAAGAAGGCGGCGCCAGACTACTTTCTGTGAGCATGCCTAGCTATTCTGTATGTCGTGTCCCCAGTGCCTTTGGTCGGGGAGGTGCGTGTTTTAGAGCGCCTGCGATGATGGGAGCTGCCACACCAGCGCATCAGCTATTGCATCGCATTTGCATGGCTGTATATTGCAAAAACTGCTGTCCACTATCTGGAATTCCTACAACGTAAGAAAACAACAAGCAGCGCTGAGCGCTCGTGTCAGTCTACGATTTACAGCGCTCTGTTGCTGCTCATGTATGCAACCACAACCTACACATCACAACAACATAAGTGATAAAGCTCAGGCTCGCAGTAATGGCCTGGTCAAGACAGATCGCATCTTGAGCAGCTGTGCTGGTGTCGCCTAGACATCCGCAACCTTGGCTGTGGCCTCTGCGCTCATGTTCAGCATGCGGGTGTGCTGCACCAGAGGCAGGTAGAAAACGTGCTCACAGTTGGTGTCCTCGCATCCCTCTCCTGCGAGCGCCACAGGTCCCTCTCAATAGAATATCTGCATAAGAGTGTCAACAATCAAGGTGGTCAAGCATCCATTTAGGCAGATAACGACTCTGTCCAATGCCCAGCAGGCAGTTTAGACTCCAGATTGTCGAGCAGCGAGGACCACGCACCATGGCAGTCGTATGTGCAGTCGCCGGCCTCCAGGTCCTCGTCGATGCACAGCAGAATCTGCGCAGCACGCGTCGCAATAGCATCAGTGTTTTTTCCACAGTCAGCGTGGGAGGAGTGTGGCAAGGGCAGAATGTGTGCGGGTGCGCTATGCAGGCATGCACGCCCCTGTCGCTTGTCCTCAAGCTCAGGCAGCCACATGCGTTTGGGCATGTACCCTCGTTGACACGGACAGGAAGGCGCAGCGCCCTGCATGCGAGCTAGCGCAGAGGCAGGGCCGCAGCAGAGGGCGGCCCACCGAGTCGATGAGCGCGCCGTCGTCGCACTCCTTCCGCCAGGTCGGGCACGAGCACTTGATGATGGGCCGGGCGCCCCAGGCGCGCTCGAGCACGTCCTGGATCATGCTTGTCTGGAAGGTGTGGTCCTTGCTCGGGATGATGTTTGCGCTCCGCAGAGCCGCCTGCGGCAGGCCATGCGTCTGCGTCAGACACCGTCTGTGGATGGCGTGTGTCTGGGCCAGCCACTGCTGGCCATCGACAAAAATGTCAGCCTAAGCACCACAGGCGGCACCAGCCGCCGCCATAACCGCGTACGCCCCTGCAGGTGGACAGTGCCAATTATGGCAACATATCTACTTGGGCGGGCTTCTCTGCCTGGGTTGGGACTCGCACCTCGATCGGGTACTTCTCATTCAGGTCAAGCGTAGTAGCAAAGTAGGCCTCCTCGTTCAGGTTGTTGATGTTGCACGTGCCGTGTTGCTGTGTAAACAATCACTTGTCTCATCAAGACCGTGAGGTGGCTATCACGTCAGAGGCTCATCACGTCAGAGCGAGCAACCCGCAAGAGCTGAGTGACCTGAAACAAAAAAGGGCTGATGAGGCATCGAGGACTACCTCATACTCGTGCTCCCAGAACTGCTCGTAGTCACCTAGCACGCCCCGCCACACGGTCTCACGTCACTGCCACTCAAAAGAGCAGGCTGGTGTCTGGCCTCTGACCCTAGCACCAAGCTCACCCTTGTAAGAGGGCCACTCGCTGCGCAGCCGCGGCATGAGGCCGCTGATGTCCTGGTCGTCAAAGGGCGGCGACCCAGGACAGCGCGTCTGTGTTTGCACCCAGCGCTTGTCAGGGCGCGGCCTAGGCGTAAGCTCCAGCTCATGCTCACTCGCACGTTTCTCAACTACCAGGCGCACCGGGTAGCCCGCGTTGTCATAATTTGGCCACAGTCCGTGGATAGTCCACTTCTCACTGCGCAATGGTGAGTTTTAGCAAGGCTGGCATTGTACATACCAACATGGAAGTAACTCATACAATGATGGTTGCACATCAAAGTGTAGCGAGCGTGCCTTGGAGGCTGCGTGCTGCAGCCCTGCTCCTCGCAAAACGTCTCTGGCCACTGCCTGTACTCACACGCGGGCCTGCTGTTAGTTAAACAGGCGCTATTGGGACAATTGGGACACAAAGCACAGGCATATACCTTATCCGTTAGTGCTATACAATATTTGTACAGCAGGGCAGGCGATAGAAGTTAGCTAGCTAGCTAGCTAAAGTTTACTCTGGCAGGAGCGCAGCGATGCTTTCATGCTATCATGCATTGCGGTCTTCCATGTTTGTGTAGCTATTAAAGTACAGAAGCGCTCTGTGACAGTGCAGAGCTGTCTTGTTCAGGCCTGGTCACTGGCACACCTGACGAGGTAGTAGAAGCTTGCTGGGTCGTCGTGATCAGGGTGAGGCCTTTTCCTCCTGCTCAGGCCCTCTGCCTGCAGCACAATTGCAAGTACGGCCAGGAGGCATAGGAGCCAGCGGGCGGTCATCTTACAGCGCAGCGTGTGGAGTAGCGGTATGTTACAGGTTGCAGGTGTGGCACTATTTTCCACAAGCCTGACATGGCACGTTTGCATCGAGTAGGGTGCATACCCTGTTAAGCAGCACATGGCATGCACCCCTTCCTCCAAAACCGGTGCTGCGGCACCAAGTACAATGAAATGCAGTCCTACGGGCGCCAGGCGCTTGGCATGCCTGTGCTACTCCGGTGTGCCTGACACTGTGTCTAGCCCTGCCTCGCCTGTATCCAACAAACTCGACAGCATGCGGGACCGATGCCCGGACAAACAGGTCTACCAAAATCAAGCCCAACAGCCGCGCCTGCGCAGGAACCTGGCCCTGCCGTACTACATAGTAACACACAAGCAGGCGTGACTGAACGTTCCAAAAAGAGCCAAGGGTACTGCTGCGGCCAACACCGGGTGCTCGCTTGCACGCGCTGCGCATGCATGCAGTGCCATGCCACAGGGCTTTGCGGCATGGCTGCTAGTGCTTGGAAGGCTTACCTGAGGGGCCGTGGGCAGGAGGGGGGATGACCGGCTGGCAAGCGCCACGTGAGCGAGCTGGGGAGCAGGATGCCGCTGGCGAGCTGGATGGAGCGCCCCCGCAGCAGGGAGCTGCACCGGGGCGCTCCATCACAGCTGGCCGGCAGTCTGGTCGCCCAGGACATGCCGCTGTGCAGCCAGTGCAGTAGCGCATTAAGCGCTGAGCGGCAGCGCAGCGCCATGCGTGACCGTGCGGCCCTGCTGCCGCTGCCTCAGCGGCGGGTAGCTGAACCGCTTGCACTGCGTGCGCTCGCAGCCCGGGCCTGCGCGGCAGCCCAGCTGTCGTGAAGCTCTTTGCTGTGTTTTGTACTCACATGGCGGGTCCATGCTGGTGATAGTGGCACTATAGACAGTACACCTTGCTGAATTGTACGCACGCGCACTTGAACGATTCCACGCAGACACATGGCACAGCAGACATGCAGGCGTCTACCACATGCTGGGACGCATGACGTTGCTGGCAGGGCCGATGGTAAGATTGCAGCACACCTCTGCACACACTGCTGCAGTCCACAGCTTTGAGCTTAGCGTCTACGCAGATGAGGACCTGCGGCCGGCAGGCCCTGTCACAAGGCTGCCTGAATGTGCCGCTGGATACATTCTCGTACAGGCTTTCCAGTCTTCCAAACTACAACAGCGCCTGGTTTCTTCGGCCGACCGGCAGGCTCCTCACCAGCGGCTGGGACGCCAAACACCACAGTGCGCAGCCCCCGAAAGCATGAAATGTGCTCAGTTTCAGGCGCTCCAGACAGGGCTCGCTCATTATGAACGCTTTCAAGATAAACATCAGCGCCAGAAGGCAGAGGGCGCTCAAGTAGGGCATAGCGCCGCCAGAGACATACAAGCAGAGCGGGGCGCGCGGCTCCGGGAGCGCGCCGACTCTAGCAGCGCCTCCTCGCACTCGGACGCCGGCCCGCCGGGGCAGGTGCACTTCACGACGGGCTGGACGCCCCATGCGCTGGTCAGCGCGCGCTGCAGCCTGCCCACGTCGTACGTCCTGGTCGCGCTCGGCACCATGCCTGCGTCCTCCAGCACGGTCTGCACGCCGCAAACGCGCCCCAGTCAGACGCTTGGTTGTCACTGTGAATATCAAATTGATGCGCATGGAGCATGTAGTACCATTTCTCTGTGCATGAGCCGACTGCGGCTGTGATGCGTGCATGCACATGCACATGGCCACAATGGTGCGTGCCCCGGAGCAATGATAACACACAGTGTGCCCTTCAGTGTTATGCATCATGCTCGCTCATGCACGACCTGGGTTGTGCCGCTAGCATGGCACCAACCCGCAGCCTCTGTCAGCCAGCCGCCTGTCTGTCACGCAAAGTTGGAAGCAGAGCCGCACTCGGTGGTCAGCGCCGCCGAGGGGGGGCACGCGCGCGCACCCGGAAAGCATGGCGCTGGTCGAGCTCGAGCGCGGTCGAAAAGTACTCCGGCGCCGACAGCTGGTTGATATTGCACGTCCCGTGCTTCTCAAACTGGTCCGCGTAGAAGCGCTCGTTCGCGGTGTCTGCGCAGCAGCCCCGGCCCTGTCAGTGCATGCGAGCAGGGCGTGAGCTTGTCTTGGAGCGCATACTGGGCAGCCTGCAAACAAGGCAGTTCCATGCAGTGCCAGCGCCTTGCAAGGCTGCCGACTGGCGATGACGCGTGCGGTCTGGCGGGCAGGCGCTGGCCCACAAAGCTGCTCGCCCACCTGTCAGCGTCGGCCACTGTTTCCACAGCTGCGGCAGGAGGTTGCCAGTCTGGTTGCGTGGCTCGAGGGCCGGCGCGTCCGGTGCGCTGCAGAAGGTCTGCGCCCAGCAGACCGGTTGCAGGCTTGAGTGTATTCGCGCAAGCGTAGTGCACAGAGACACCCAGCCAGGTGCGGTTTTGCGAGCGGACAGTCTGGCGCCCCTGTTCTATGGGCGGCACAAGGGAGCCGCAGCGCACCGGGTAAGCGGACACGGTCCCCGACACTGCAGTGTCATACGCTGGCCGTAATCCTCCAACCCCAAACTCCGCGCTGCGCGCCCCAAGCAGCACAGCTTGTGTCAGCTCGTGCAGCAGCGATTGGGTGAAAAGCCTTGTGAGGCAGATGCCTGGCATGTAAGCCTCACCGTGCAGGTGGAGTCTCGCAGCCTGCAGTCTCGCAGGCAGTCTGTGGCCAGATCCTGCGCGTTCCGCAACAGGTACTGAGCGGCCATTCATCTGGGCCTGACAGCTCCTCGTAGCGGTGCGGCGGCACAGAGCAGGGCAGTTGCCCCACCGCGGAGGTGCCCCGGGCATCAGCAGTTCAACAACGTCTGTTGCGACCTTGCTGTGCGACCCGAGCTCATGGGTGACTGGGGTTGGCGCATTGCAGCGAGGGGAGTGGGTCCCTGGTACAGTGCAACCCGGGCCCAGGTGACCAGTGCCCCTTTGAAAATGGAAACGACTCACCTAGCAAAGTAGTAAAAAGTGGCCCGGGGGCGAGGCTGCTGAAAGCGGCCCGCTGCTGTGGCCGTCGAGCGCCGTGGCACCACGATGGCGGCCAGGATGGCGAGCCAGACGACGGCGTGCCGAAGCTGGGCCATCCTGGCGCTGCCGCTACAGCCGGTCGGGACCGTGCGTGCGCTTCAATTACAAGAACAGCTTGACTCTGGGCTTGCAGCACCCCAAAAAGGACTCCCTGCTGTTGGCTCACCGCCAAGTGGCAGCAGCAGAACCCGCCCCAGGCTGGCATTAGTTGTCCAGATAAGACCTTGAATCATTTTCTTCTCCCAGATCATTGAAGCTAGTCATCATCGTCAGGTGCCGCCATTTTTCGTATGCTAGGTTAGGGTTCATATATACAAATTCACATCCCACCTGCGTGACATCAACATTGCTATGTCTGCTGACCTACTCACTCATCTCTACTTCCCCTCTATCTCCATTCATTACTAATATCATCACATGCAGGCGGTGCCCAACAGCGTGCTACTTATCACGGACCCTTCAACCACCCCAGCAGAGAACACAACAGCCGGAGCAGCTGGAACTGAAATGCGCCCTACCTGCCTTGTTTGGATCATGTGCAGGCCAGATCTCCTTCATGTGCAGGGCCAGCTTACTATCAACCAGCTGTCACTCACAGCCAGCCCGTGTCAGAGCCCATGTCTATGCAGCGCTCCCGTGCGGCAGCAGGGCGACCTTGATGCAGCCGTCCAGGCGGCGCTCAAACATGTCGTACGCGGCGCGCACGCCCGTGTCGTCTGCAAGAGCGATGCGGTGCGTGAACACGCGTGTCACGTCCGCCGGGCACGCCTGCGGCCCGAGTCGTGCTCCAGGCTCGGCTTGCATGGCGGCGGAGGTGCAGGCGAGGCCAGATGGGGCGTCGGCGGTCACCGCAGGGGCTGAGCCGGGTGCCGTGTTTGCATGCAGAGAGCCGCCCAAGCGCGCACACTCGCATGTACTTCTGTACTCAGGCAAAGCTACACGGCTGCACTGAAGCAAAGCTATGCGGGTGGCGCATGACCATACGCACTGTGCGCGAGTCAGGACGCTCCAGGTGCGTGCGCTCGCCCCCGCGCTCACCCCCGCGCTCACAGGCGCATGCAACCACCAGCGGGCACAGCAGCAGCGCATGCGCAGGCCCGCACATGCTGCAACATGCCAGCGTGGCAGGCAGCACAGGGTTGCGTATGAGGCACGCTTGCCCGGGAGCGCGGCGCGCGGGCGCGCCTGCACCGAGCCAAGCAGCCGGTCCAGGTACGCACGCGCGGGGCAGCGGCCGGAGGAATAGGTCACGTTCTTGTCGTAGCCCTCCACGGGCGTGAAGCCCCACGCGCTCTCCGTGTGCACGCCGACCGAGCTTATCACGCCTGCGCGCCGCGGCCGCCGGGCTGGACGCGGGTCGGGGCCGGCCGCCGCCGCGCGCTGCAAGGGCGCCGGCGAGCGCGCCAGGCGGGCATGCCGCTGCGCGCCCAGCGGGGTCCCGCGCAGAGCATGGGTGCTGCAGCGACCGCGCCGTGCGCCCTTCGTCAAGCGCGCATGGGGGTCGGTGGGCAAAAAAGGGCACCCGGCAAGGCTGGAAGCTGCACGGCCGGGCCAAACGCGCCGGCAGGCGAGCCGCGCGCCTGCTCTGCGCCGTGCATGCGAGGGAGCTGGCGGTCTCGGCACGCTCTGACAAGACACCCGCCCCGGCCGGGAGCCGCACCGCCTGGCCGGATGAGCTGGTAGGCGAGTGCCACTGCGCGCTGCGAGCCGACCGCCTCCAGCACCGCATCCGCGCCGCGGCCGCCCGTCGCGCTGCGCACGGCCGCCAGCACGCGCTCCTCCCCGCTGGGCGGTGGCGCGCCGCCGCCGCCGGCCCCCTGGCTGCGCGCCGGCGAGCGCGCGCCGGTCCCTGGAGCAGCGCCTGCGGCCGTTCTTGCAGGGCCGCTGGGCGGCGCGCATGGGGCCTCATGGGCAGACTCGCCGGCAGGACCGCCACCCGCGCGCCGTGCCTCCGCGCCGCCCGCAGGCTCGCGCCCGTCAGATGCGGCCGCTGCACAGCCGCCAGGCTGACCCGGGTGCGCCGTGCCTGCATGCTCGCCGTTCGAGGCCGCGCCGGCATGGCCGCTATATTCCGCGCGGCTCTTCCCGGCCGGCGCCGCGCTATGCTCGTGCCCATGCGCGGCCGCGGCGACCGCAGGCTGCGGCGTTCCAGCGCCTCCACTCACGCCGGGCGCGGCGGGCGGCGCACCGGCGCCGCACTTGCGCGCGGCGCCCGCGCCAGCAGGCGCCCGCGCAGCCGCAGGCCCGGCGAGGCTGAGCGGCGTGGCGCCAAACGCGCGGGCAAGGTCCAGGCGCTCGGGAACTGAGTCAACGGCGAACACCTGCTGGCCGGGCCCAGCCTGAGCGGGACGTGCAGGCGTGGCATCAAGCGCTTTGCGCGCTTTGGGATCAAGCCGGCGGCGGACGCCTGTGGGGGGAGGACATGTGCGCAGGAGAAATGTGCAGTCCTGGCGCTGGGACGTCGACAGGGCCACGCCCGCATTGCTGCGGCCCGGATGCACGGCAGGCGCCGGCCCTGGCAGCAGCCCGCTGGACAGCTTGCGCCGCACCGGCGCCCGAGTGCGCGAATGATCGCTGTCCTGCCCGGACCGCCGCGGCAACGTGCGGCCCACGCGCGCGTCCTTAGCAACGCTAATGCCACCCCGGAGGTGAGGGGGTGGGCGCGCCTGCGCGGCGCCCAGCTGCCTGGCAGCCACGGCGGCCATGAGCCCCACCGGGCCGAGCCCGAGCACGGCCACGGCCGCGCCGCCGGGCGCGCCCGCCTGCTCTGCGATGCGACCGCGCTCCGCGCAGAACCAGCCGGTGGCCAGCACGTCGCCGCACAGCACCGCCTGCACGCGGCGGGGCCCTGTAGGGTCTGAGAACAGGGCTCGAGTACAGGCTTTGAGAGCAGGGTCACAGGAAGCGGCCTGATGCTGCCAGTCTGAGCTCTGGCGCACGCCCACCGGCGCATAATTGCAGAGCTGCAGAGCCGGTCGCAGGCCACAACCGTGCTGGGACGTGCAGAGCTCATGGGGCGGTGAACAGCGCGCCGCGCCCGTGCCGCGCCCCGAGCGCCGCCCGGGGCGCGCCTGCTCATCGGTGACGCCGGCCGGCACGGGCGCGAGCGTGGCCTCCGCGAGCGGCACGCGCACGTACTCCGCCTGCGCGCCCTGCAGGCCCTCGCCGTCCCGCACCCACCTGGCGCCCCGCCGGCGCACCACTCGTCACACGCGTCCCGCACCTACCTGGCGCCCCGCCAGGGCACCGCTCTTCACGCGCGCCGCGCGCATGGCACCGGCGAGCGAAATGTGAGCGGCATGCATGCACGCCGTTCCGACAGCCGCCTCCTGTCTGCCCGGCATGCTCTATCCCGCGCGTCCGGGGTCCCATGGCTGGGCGCCTACGGGGCGCGCGCACCCAAACAGGCGCGCGCCCCAGGCCGCGTGCGAGCAGCGGCAGGTGAGCCGCTGCTGGCAGAACCAGCACGCGCCGCAGCTCAGCGTGAACGCCGACGCCACGCGCTGGCCCACGGCCAGGCGCGTCACGTCCGCGCTGACCTGCCCTCCCCCGCAGCGCGGGCACTCTGTCAGGCCGCTGTCAGCACGCTGTCAGCATCGCGGCCGGCCGGTACCCACAACAGCTCCCTGGGCACGTGCTTCCGGTCAGCACAGCGCCACAGCGCGGGCTGCACGGGCTGTGCGCCAGGAAAGATTGCGGCGGCACCCCGCGGGGGCCACGCGCTGCGCTGGCTGGGGAGGGGCACCTGCACGACGTGGCCGACAAACTCGTGCCCCATAGTTGTCCCGTGCTGCAGGCCCTCCTCGCGGCCCGCGTAGACGTGCAGGTCGCTGCCGCAGATAGCGGCCAGCGACACGCGCACCAGCGCCTCCCCGGCGCCCTGTATCTGCGGCACCGGCACGCGGCGGACGCGCACCTGCGCCCCTCACCAGGTCTCCGTCACTGGGACTAGCACAGCCGCTGGCGCGCTTGCGCACGAGCGCCGCCCTGCCGCAGCTGCAACACGAGCCCGTGGCCGACGCCTGGCCGCGCTGCCTCCGTGCTCAACCATGTGCACAATGGCACTTGCCCTCACGGCAGTCAGCACGCACCGGCTGCTGCACGGCCCTCCAGCAGCACGTGCTGTCTAGGACACGCACTGGGCACTGGCAGCCGCACAGCCTCCAGCAGCTGGTACGGCATACAGTCACGCACTGTCGCAATCTGCAATACACTGTGTTTTGAGCGCGTACTGCCGCTGCGCGGGCCGACAGCCAGCGCTGTGCGGGTCACCTGGCGTATGCCCTGGAATGTCACGGCCAGCATGGTGTCGGGCGAGCCTGGGCGTGGCTGCGCCTCCTCCTGGGCTGCCATCCTGGTGCTGTGCTGAGAATGCTGTGTTTGAGTATGGCTGTTGTGCATATCATTCAGGAATGCGCCCTCTACTTTGCTTAAGACTCGATGGACTTTTATTATGGACTTTCAAAGTATAGTATATGCACCTATATAGGTGACTGGGGCACAGCTAAAAGCATTATTTACACGCAATTTTGAGGGGCAAAGCAGAGCGTGCATGCATGCATGCAGTGTCCCCCCAAGCGACGGCCACCGCGGATCACACAGAGCAGCCAGGGCGCTGCTGACTTCGGCAGCGACCGCGCGTCGACTCCGCATGAGAAACCCTGAACCAACCAGCTCCAGCAGGTGCAAACGGACAGGTGATCAATACGTGGGGAAGCCCCTTGCGGCCGACACGCTGAAGACACGCTGCGCATGCAGGGTCACCAAAACGGGGCAAAACCCCCAGCGCTGGAAAAAGCATCCTGCCCAGAGCAGGCAGCCTGCGCTGATTGATGAAGTGTTCTGGCGCACAGGCGCCGGTTCCCCAAGCCCAGTGGTCACTCCCGCGCTTGCCCTGTGCCTCTCCCCAAGGTCCAATGTGCGTCGGCTCCCCACTCAGCCCGAGTAGCTGCTCGGCGGCGGCGGCGGCGGCGGGGGCGGCGGTGGCGGCGGCGGGGGCGGCGGTGGCGGCGGCGACGAGGTCTTGGCGGAGGCCGCGTAGGCGGCGGGCGCGGGCGCGCGGGCGGTCGGGGCGGCCGCAGGGCTCAGCGCAGGCGGGGTGGCTGGAGCGGCAGCGACGGCCACGGGCGCGGCCAGCGGCGGCTCCGGCAGGCTCGCCGAGCTCACCAGCGGCGACGGGGCCGGCAGCGTGGGCGCGGACACGCCGGAGGGCGCGGCCAGCGGCGCGGGCGCGGACACGCCGGCGGGCGCGGGCAGCGGCGCGGATGGCATCATGGGCTCCAGCACCGCGGGCACCGTCGGCAGCGCGGGCGCGGGCGCCGGGGCGCCGCCCGCGAGCAGCGGCGCGATGGGCACGGGCTGCGCGGCCGCTGCGGGCGCCGGCACGGGCGCGGGCGCGGTCGCAGCCGCGGCCGCCGGGGACGGCGCGGGCGCGCCGCCCGTGAGCAGCGGCGCGATGGGCACAGGCTGCGCGGCCGCTGCCGGTGCCGGCACTGGCGCAGTTGCGGCCGCGGCGGCCGCCGGGGAGGGCGCGGGCGCGTGGGCGCTGGCCGCAGGGGCGGGCGCGGGCGCGTAGGTGCGCACCAGCGCGGGCACGCCCGCGGACGGCGCTGCGGCGACCGCCGGCGGCGCGGTCACGATCAGCGCCGGCGCCGACTCGCCGCTGCGCGCGCATCAGCACAATGCCACTCACTCACTGTTGGTACTTGATTCCGGGTCACAGGCAGGCCGAGGGCAGGGGGAGGCGCTCCAGCAGGGAGAACTGGCACACAAGGACACAAAAGGGCACGCCCAGGACAAGTAGGAAGGCTGCAGCCTCAGCCAGGCACAGGGCATGTGCACACAGCGCAGCACATGGGAAAGCTGAGGGGAAGCTGCAGCTGAGCTGCCTGTCAGCCGCCTTGGCTGCCTGCCACCGGAACGGCGCGCAAGCGGGGCGCCTGGGTGACTCGTGCGCGCGCCGGGTGCCAGGCGCGCCTGGGTGCGGTGACGGGCGCCTCAGCCAGAAGGCGCACCGGAAAGCGGGCCGCGGAGGCACCTGCGTGCAGGGCAGACAGGTGTTGGGTCACAGGGGTAAGTGGGCCTTCGCCGCCAGGCTGGCGCGCCAGGTGCCTGTGCGGCGAAACACCGCAGTTACTGCAGCCACTCCCCGCTCCCGCAGGCGCGGCAGCGCTCCTCACAAGTGCGCAAGGTGGCCGCTCAGGTCTCGCGGTCAGCGACTTGGGTGCCCACAGGCAAGTGTGGCAAGTGTTCTTGGGGCAGCTGGCAGTGATCCACTAGACTGATCCCTTCCACGGACGCTCTCCAGCAGCCTTGATGACACAGAGCTGCTGTTCTGCGTTCATGCTGGGCCCCACACTTGCGTGTACGGGCCCCTGAGAATCTGTCGAGCCCGTCTGCGGCCCCTGATGGAGGCAGGTTTGCTCACCGTTTGCCAGCAAGCAGACCGCGAAGAAGATCGCCGCTCCCTTGAGGCCGGTCATCGTGACCGAGCCTGCACACGGCAAGCGGGCAAGGCTGTGAACCAACGGCTATGCATTCAGCGCCAAAACTGGCCTGGCGGGGAAAGCTTGTCAGCAGGCTTCCGGGATATTACTCAGCGTAAGGTGTGTACAACAGACGCAAGCAGATCGGACAGAGCGCACGGTAAGTGCTGAGGCCGGCCAGATGAACACGCACCTGCGCTCAAGCAGAGAAGCACTGCTACGGCTCGAAGAGACACGTGCCGCTCTCCTGAGCCGTGCAAGTGCGAGGTGATGGCAACTCCGGTATGGTTTCTGTCGTTGAAGTGCCGTGCACTTAACAACCCTATGGGCCCCGGTACCTGTCAAATTTGGCTCTCCAACCATTGTGGAGGGAACCATGAGGTCGATGTTGGCTGCAACAAAGTAGAAGAGATAAGCAGGCACTGAGACGTAATCAGAGCGGTATGCGAGACAAGCGAGAAGCTATGGGGAGAATTGTTCTGCGTGTGCGCCTGGAGGTGGGCGCTGGGCTGGACAGCCCGCTGCTGCAGAGCACCGGCCGCCGCTTGTGGTACAGCACGGCGTTTCTTGGTGCTGTGCATTTGTTCCGCTGCAAAGCTTTGCATGTGCAAACGCAGGTGTGAGAGCGGAAGCAAGCACTCATCCTGTGCACCGGCAGGTGGACGCCGGGCGCAAACATGGGCTCCGTGGCCGACCTGGTCGGGCTGGTGCGGCAGAGAGACCTCCACCCGTGTGTTGCTTTGTGCGCCGTCCTTGCCTGCTACACTACTTGTGATGCCAAGCGTCTGAAGTCCCACGACACCGCCCGCAGATGGTGGACGACCTAGAGCTGGAGGCCGGGCACCCGCTGCGGCTGTCCATGGACGGCTACGTGCTGCCGCCGGATGGCCTGGCCACGCTGGTCCGCGACGGCGACAGCGTGGTCTTAGAGCGCCAGGACATGGCCGCGAGCGCGCCGGAGCCGCCAGCGCCCGCTGCGCAGGCCGCCAGCCCCGGAGCGAAACCCCGGAAGGGCGCAAGCGCCGGCGCGCAGCCCCCCGCGCTGTGCGCCGCGCCCGCGCCGCCAGCCCCCGCCAAGCGGCGCAAGCCGCTCGGGGGCGCGGCCCGCGGCGCGCCGCCCGCCAAGAAGGCGCGGGCGGCAGCAGGCGCCGCCGCGCCGGCCGCGCCCGCGCCCGGAGCGGCCGCCGCGCCGGGCTCCGCCGCGCAGCGCGCGGCCGGCGCCGCCGGGGACAGCGCCGCGGCTGTGGCGGCCCGGGCCTGCGCGACTGCCGGCGCGCCCGCGTCGGCGCACGCGCGCACGCCGCAGAGCGAGCCAGTGAGCGTGGCACGAGGTGGCGCAGACGCCTTCAGCAGTTCTTCTTCAGACGAGGAGTCGGACGAGGAGGCTGCTGCTGCGGGGGACGCCGCGGGAGGTGCCGGCGCGGACGCCGGTGCAGGCCCAGCATGTCCCCCCACGTGTTTGGTATATAGGGGTTGCACTCACAGTGTCCTCTCATCCACCATGCAGGTTCGTGCAGCTACAGGTGCGTGAGAGCAAGTGCGGGCCACCAACATGTCTAAGCGCAGCAGCAAGTGTTAGCTGCGCCCCTGAGCATGAGCGCGTGTCCTCAGAGGACAAGCACAGTACAGAACGAGCGGCAGCTCTGATGCCGCAGGCGCGGACGAGCCCGGCCCGGCACAGGGCGGCGGGCCGGCGCGGCCGGAGACGCGCGCGCGCGCGGCCAGGCAGGCGCCCAGCCGCAGCGCGCGGCGCAAGAAGCTGAAGCGGCAGCTGCGTAAGCAGGGCCTGCTGGCGCCGCGCCCGGCCGCCGGCACGCGGTGCGGCAGCGCCAATGCCCTACCCTATCCTAAAACTGTGACGCGCTTATGACGCACACCCAGGACTCCGCATGCGGTGCACCCGGGGCCCCTGCCTGCCGCCAGCGCGCTGCGCCCGCGAGGAGGCTGCAGGAGCGACGGCCGCGCGCGCATGGCCTGCTGGAACTGGCGGCGGGCGCCAGCACATGCTTTGGAGCAGGGCTGCCTGCCTGGCCGACCTGGTGTGGCTGGGCTGGGCGCGGTGCTGGGCGGCGCGATTGCAGCGGGTATGCAGGCATTGCGGCTCCTGCGAAGGGAGCCTGGTTGCAGCACGCTTTGCACTGCTGCCGCCCCGCTGCTGCAGCACTATTTTAGGTGTCAGGCCACAGGCCACTAGATATCAGAGGTGATACAGCAGGCGCGCTGCGCGCAGGCCTGCGGCGCTGCACGCGGCGGTGACGGCGCCGGCGCTCAACCCGCACGGCAACGGCGGCCCCGCGCCCTACCGCGCACCCGTCCTGGCCCTGCCGCGGCGCGGCGAGCCGCGCACGCTGAGCGAGCGCGAGGCAGAATTTATTGCAAGCGGGCACATCCGCTTCGACGATGCGGACGGCGAGAACTCGTCTGGCACGCTGACGGCTGCAGCGGACACGGGGGCGCGCGCCAGCGGCCATGCCAACGGAGAGTCCCGTATGCCAGCCAACAGCGCACCCGGCAGCCAGCCCGTTGCGAGCCAGCCAGTCTACCCTCCCCCGCCCCGGCCCGGGCCAGGGCACGCGCACGGCGCAGCGGCCGGGACGACGGGCACCGCCGCCGCTGCCCGGCCCCACGACCCCCTGCAGCCCCGAGCGGGCATGCGGCCGCCCGCCGCGGCACGGGGCGGCGCTGCGACGACGGCCGCGGCCGGTGCGGCGGCCGGGCAGGCGCGCGCGAGCGGGCAGGCGGCGGGCTCGGCGCCGGGCGCGGCGGCGGGCTCGGCGCCGGGGTCGGCGGCCGAGTGCCTGGCGCTGCCGCGCGTCGCGGGCGCGCCGGCGCCGGGCGACGTGGTCGCGTACCGGCTGCTGCATGTCGGGCCCGACTGGGCGCCCGCCGTGTCTGTCTGGCGCGTGGGCCGCGTGCGCGAGCTGCAGGCGCGCCCGGCGGGCGTCCCCTGCGCGGGGCAAGAGAGCGCACGAAGGCCTGTGTGTCAGTCGCGCGGAGGTCGCGCATGCTTTGCAGAGACCGTTGGCGGCCCATGAGCCTGAGAAGCATCCCTCTATTCGTGACAGGGGCGCAGTGTCAGCGCGAAATGGCACAGACTGCACAAGCGAGGGTGTTGCTTCTGCAGGAGGGTTCACGTCTTTGCGGGCTGCCTGTGGCTTCCCGCGACAGATCTTTCTGTTGCAGACAGGCCACACACATGCCGGCGGTGCATGCAAAGCCAGTGCGCCTGGCCGGGGCTGTACTGGATCGTATGCGCCTGGGGTATGCGCAGGAGGCCGCGGACGCCCCGGGCGGGGGCGGTGGCGCGGGCGCCGTCGTGATAGAGCCTTGGCCGGCGGGCTACCATGCGCAGTGCGCGCTGCTGTGCCGCGGCGGCTGGGTGCACCGCGTGGAGCGCGGCGCGCCATGGCGCCCAGTGCGCCCCCGCTCATTCAAACCCTACCCTGTCCCAGGGTGGTGGTACGGAGCGGTTTGTCAGGTATACCTCGGCGGCATCCCTTCCGAGCGCCACTGCACGTCCTGAGCCATGATGCGGTGTGTGCTTCGCCGTGCCAGGGCTAAGCGGCCGTGTGCTTGGTTGGCTTCTCCAGAAAGCAGCAGTGTAGAAAAGGTGTCCAGTGAGAGGCAATGGAGTGTGCTGATGTAGTGCTTTCCTGCTTTCCTGGCCTGTCTGAGCGACCTCACAGTTGCATCACTGAGCCTGCGGCCGGCAACATGCTGCAGCCGCAAAGCCTGGCGCCACCCGCGTGCCACCAGCTGCCAGTGGTCCTGCCGCGTCAGCCTCGCACACAGGCTGCGCCCCTGTTGCGCAGGGGGCCGGGGCGGCTACGGCTGGCGCGGGCCAGGCAGGTGGCGAGGAGGAAGAAGAGGAGGAGGAGCGGCCGCCCTGCGACTACGACGCGGCGGGCGTGCTCACCACGCAGCTGGCCGCGTTCTCGGAGCTGCGCCTGCTGCGCGCAGGCGCGCCGCCGGCCGCCGACGCGGGCGGCGCGCCGCCCGCCGACGCCACTGCAGCGCCCCCTGGCCAGCCGCGGGCGCTCGCGCCACCCGTCGCCGGCGCTGCCGGCGGCGCGGCCGCCGCGCCCACGGCCGCGCCCGGCGAGCGGGCAGAGGGCGCGGCGCCGCAGCACGAGCAGCGGCATACGCCGCCCGGAGGCGGCGCCCAGGGGGGCGGTCCAGCAGGCAGCGTTGCCGCGGGCGGCCTGCGCGTGCCGCAACCGCCTGCACGCCAGCGCGCCCCCGCAGGCACGTCCGCGGCGCAGCCCAACCCTAGCCCGGATCCTCGCGGCGGTGCGGCGGGCGCCGCACGGCGCGCGCTAGCAAAGGGCCTGGCGCCCATGGCGGTCGTGCGCCGCATGCGCGGCGCGGCGGCGGCGGGCGGCGACGGTGGGGGCGGGGCCAGCCCGGGCATGCCGGCGCCCTCGGCCACGCCCGCGCCGGGGCGGCCGCCTGGCGCTTCAAACAGCGCTGCAGGTGAGGCTCATTGCGGTGACTGCACACGGCGGATCTCACGAGCAGTGGTGATTATATGAACAGTGCGCGCTCTCGCGCCATGCATACACACTCTGCTTTTGACCGTCCGGCTCAACGCAGGCATGCCCCGCAGGTGGTGCTCCGAGGGGCGCCGCACCGCCCGGCCTGGGGACCTGGGTGGCGTTCGCGGAGGAGCTGCGCCGCCGCCGCGCTGAGCTGGCCGCTGGGGGCACGCCCGCCGCTTCTGGCGCCCCCGGCGGACCTCCTGCCCCGGCGCGCACCTCACAGGGCCCCGGGAGCCCCGCGCCTGGCCCGCCAGGCGCGGCGGCCGCCGGCCCGGCTGTCGCGGCAGCGGCAGGCGGCTGTGCGGGCGCGGCAGGGAGCAGCGCAGCGGGCGCTGCAGGCGCGCAGGGGGCGGCTGGTGGCGGCCTCGGCGCTGCCGACTCCAGAGCGAGCCCAAGCGCTGGGGCAGCAGGTCCGAGCCAGGCTGCCGAGCGCAGCGCTCGTGCGGACCCCGGCTCTGCAGCTGAGAAGAGACGGCCTGCTGATCCTGCAGGGGGCACTGGCGCAGTTGCTGCCGAGCATGGGGGTGCCGCAGCAGGCAGCGGCTCACCAGGCGGCGGCGAGCAGGGCAGCTTGGCGCACGCGGCACAGAACGGGGCGGCTGGGTGCGCTGTAAGGCCGGAAGCAAACGGGAGTGAGAGCGGGGGCGCGGGGGTCGCTGCGCTGAGCCCCGCGCCGGTGGGCACGCCGGGCGCCGCCAAGCCGCGGCCGGGCGTGCGCCAGGCGTCGCTGGGCGCCTTCCTGGCGCGGCTGCGCAGCGAGGTAGCCTGACGGGTGGGCACGGGGCGGGTGTGAACATGGAAAGGGTGCTTGGTCGGTTGCATGCGGTGGGTCAGCTTTGTGTAAGCCTCTGACACAGGCCGTACGCATGCATGCATGTCATGCGCATTGTTGATCTGCAAGGCGCAAGCAACCCCCCACCCTGAATGGCATGCCAAACTGACAGGTGCCGAGTTGAAATAATAATCGCATTTGCATGCTACCCTTCCTACAAATTTTTTGAAGAGCCAAAGCAGAGTCAAAGGACATCGTGTTGGAGTGCGTGTGGTGCAGATACCAGCGGTGAGTCAGAAACCAGGCAGTACGCGGGGCTGAGGACAGATAATGGCGGGGGCGCCAGCAGCATTGGAAGACCTGCCGGATGATGCGCTAGTAATCAAGGACCTGCTAGCAGCTATGGTAAGTACGCAATGCTGCTATTCCCCTGCTAGCCTTCTGTAACAAGCACAGCCTCTGTCAAACATTGCACCTCTAAGCTTTACCGCGACATGCAGGGCGTGACTGACTATGAGCCCCGCGTAGTGGAGCAGTTGCTCGACTTCTTGTACCGTTACGTATCAGAAACATTGCAAGATGCGGACGTGCGCATATGTGCACTTCCTGAGCTCTGCTTGACTTGTGTGGCCCGCCATCAGCAGTTGTCGGGGTTTAAGCTCCAGTAAATGAAGTGTGAGGCCCGCTGACAACGCCGTGCAGGCATACAGCGAGCGGGCAAGCAAGGCGCGTACCGAAATAATGCCAGAGGACGTCATGCTGGCCATCCAGGCTCGCGAGGCCTTCTCCTTTGTGCAGCCGCCGCCACAGGATGTGCGCCAACAGCCTGCCCCCGTGCTGTGTGGGACGGGTGGGTGTCAGGGCTGCAGCAGGCAGGGCGGGAAGGGGGCCCATAAGCTGTGTGCCTTTCAGCCCTGTGCATGTTTCCAAGCTTGTGCCAAGCTTGCAGCCCGTGGGAATACTCTGTGCTGTTACCCTTGAAACAGCACTGTCCCCCAGCTTCCTCAGCCGCCGCACAAGCAGGCTGGCTTGGCCAACGAAAGCTCGTAGCTGCAGACGCGGCTGGAGCGGGCGTGTTGCTGACAGTCTGTGCGAGGCCAAAAGCTGTACGCGCGCCTGACGCTCAGGGCGGGCCGCTTGCGCGACTCACGTGGCCGCCGCGTACGCGCAACGCACCCCGGCCCGCAGGTGCTGCTGGGCCTGGCGGAGCAGCGCAACCGGCAGAAGCTGCCCGAGCTGGGGCGCCGCTACGGGCTGCGCCTGCCGCCCGAGGAGGACTGCCTGCTGGCGCCCAACTATCAGCTGCAGCGCCCGCCGGTGTCGATGGCAGAGGACACCGACGCGGCGATGGCGGGCGCGCACGCTCCGCCTGGGGCGGCGGCCGGGTCGCACGGCGCGCGCCGCGTGGCCGAGGCGAAGCAGATCCACATCAACCTGAAGGCCCGCGCAGAGAGACAGTAGCAGTGGTCTGGGCGGCCATGCCATGCCCAGTGTATCTGTGGTTCTGTCGTCTGTGTGTCTGTCCAAGGCGTGCGTTGGCAGGCATGGTAGGTTGATGCATGCCTGCCTTGCGGATTACAGATTGTCAACACTGCATGTGCGCTTTGCCTGCATGGGTTCCACACGCATGAGGGCTGCCAAGCTCAGCATGGCCGGAAAAGGGAGAAGCCAACATAGTGTACACAAGCAGGCCACCCACACAGCTTGTTTTTATAAGCAAGCACCCTGCACCACTTTTGTTGTCACCAACGTGCCTTGCCGCATGCGCTCTTATCAAGCCATGTTTGGTCTTACAATGCAATGAGATTGACATCAGCTTGTTAGCACAGGGTTGCCGCCCTCGCATTCCCATGAGCGGCTTGCAAGCAACGCCCATGACAAATACTGCTCAAACGTGGTTCAATCAGATTGCTGGAGCATGGACCTGATGCCCCGGCGAAAGGGCTGTTGAAATGAATACCAGTGCCATCTTGACACAAGTTTATGCAAGCAGCCCATGTGCTGAAAGTCGCCGGCGAGCCAGCGCCTGCAGCGGTGGCAATAGGCAGAGCATCTGGCCACCAAAAAGGGCCCCGACCCCGGCATGAGGTATGCAGGAACCACGGACCCCGATCCCGCTCGCTACCAGCGGCATGCTGGCAGAGGCACCGCTGCAACACTGCGCGTGCTTCTGGAGTCTGTCCCAGCCTGGAGTTCACCGGGCTCCATTCCCGCTGGAAGGCCTAGGCAAAGTAGGTCGCCGGCGAGGCCACCTCCTGCAGCGCCTCCCACTGGTCGGGGTCGAGCGCGCGGCGCGCGGCGGCCAGCGCGGCCTCCTCGTGCGTGCGCCGGAACTCGCCCAGCGCCTTGCGCACCGCCGTGCGCACCTGCGCGCGCCGCGCCTGGCTCACGCGCGGGCCACTGCCGAGAAGGAGAGACCTGCTTGGCAGGTACGGTCTGATTGGCCTTGCGAACACCTTGCGAACACCTTGCGAACACCTTGCGAACACCTTGCGAACACCTTGCGAACACTGCGACACATGCGAACAACTGCGAACGACATGCATGGACTCATCATGAGGCCCTCATGTGCATGCTCCCAGGGCATCTGCCTGTCACCCTGCATCGCTGCGCACCCGCGTGCACGCCGTGCGCAGGCAGGCACCTGGGACACGCGCCGACGCGCCCTGCCCTGCACCTCGCGCCCCGGGGCTGCGGCCCTGCTTGCGCTCAATGACCACAGAGTGACCAGCGGGTGCGTGCGAGGGTAGGATTCGAGGTCAGGGTGCGCACCGGCGGCGGGTCGGCGCCCGCGCGCACGAGCACGCTGAGCACGCCCGGCAGCCAGGGCGGCACGTCGTACGGCGCGGACAGCGCGAGCGCCCGCAGCGCCAGCACCGCTGCCAGCCGTTCCGCTGCGCTGCCGCCGGGGTCGCCTGCGCTCGGCGAGGTCAGGGTGAGCTGATGCGAAGCGTCCCGTTGTCAGTGCTGGGGCTCGGACGAAGGCCCGCCCGGCGCGGCCGGCCGCCAGGACGGAGTGTGACGCGGCGCTGGCAGCTGGGTCGCTGCGGCGCCAGCCTACCACCAGCCACCGTGCGCGGGGGGTTGAGAGGGAGCCCGCATACAGCAACAGCAACAAGCACGCCAGGATGCAGGATGTGCAGATGCCCCGCAGCCAGACGATCTGCCCTTTCGCGGGAGAGCTGAGCGCGGGCCGCGCGCGCACCAGATGCGCCACCCGCGCTGCTGCGCCGGCGCCGGCGGCCGGCCGGGAAGAGCGCGTCCGCGCGGGCGACAAAGCGCTTGCGCAGCGCCACCGCCTCCGCCTCCGGCACGCCCTGCGCCGTGCGGGGGCAGGCGCCGCCTTCGGAGTGCGTCCAGTCGGAATAGGTCTAGGGTAGGTTGAGCTGAGACCCAGCATGCACTCGCAAGCGCTCCCGTCACAGAAGGCACGCTCGGGACTCTGGGTCTCGGACTCGCGGGCGGGGGCGGGGTGCCGGGGCCCCGAGCGCCAGGGTATGGGCGCCGCCGGCGCGCCTTGAGCATGCCGGACAGCGTGCCGGCGGCCAGCTCGCCGACCTCCAGCTTGCGGTCGGACAGCGCGGCCTCGGCCAGCCCGCGCAGGCCGGCCGCCTGGCCGGGCGCCAGCAGGAGCGTGTGGCGGAACCAGAGATACTGCGCGAACACGAGCGCGGCGGCGCGCGCGGCCCAGAGCCCCGCGGCCGCGCCGGCGGCCAGGTGGCCGATGGCGCCCGGCAGCAGGCGCGCCGGCAGCGGCACGTACTTGAGCAGCGCGGCGGCCGCCTTGGCCTCCAGCGCGAGCGGCTGCAGCTCCGGCTGCGGGATCTCCTGCGGCGCGGGGCGCGCGCTGCGGCGGGCCGCCCAATGCGCAGCACACGCATGCACAGGGGCGGCACGGGGCGTTGCTGCCTCGGCCTCTGGGTCGGCGACTGGGTGCCGGCTGCAGCGCTTTCTACAAACAGAGGGCCCCGGCATACAGGGTCCGCGCGTCTTGCATTGCGTCTTGAGTCAGCCAAGCGGCCACCACACCTATGCGTCTCGTAAGACAAGATGGCCTTCACTTGTCTCGAGCATGCAAAGACTTCTTAGCCATTCGGCGTTGCGCCCATGCCATGTGCAAGGCGACCGGCGCATGGTGACCGGCGTCGCAGCGCACGTGCAGCAGGCCCCCCATGGACAGCAGCGACCAGGAAGCAGGCGCCCACCTGCAGACGCAGCAGCGACGGCAGCAGCGCCAGCAGCGTGGGCGCCAGCGCCGCGCCGCCCATGCCGTCCGCGCCGCGCAGCGACTGCGGCCGTGCGACGCAGGCTGTCAGCGTCATGGAGCCCGCCAAGTGCTGATGGTGCGAGGTGCAGCAGCCACGCGCTGCAGCTGTCCTGCTGCTCGCATGCATCCGCCCGTAGCTTGTGGTGTAGACAGCTAATACATGGGCCATGCTCATAGAGTGCACTCCGTCTGTGACTACTCAGGCGCCTGCTCATGCTGTCCGGTGTGCATGGTGCTCAGAGCCGTGTGCAGCAAGCCGCAGGGCGCGCCTTAATGACAAACTGCAGCGCAAAGCCCAGGCGCGCGACGCGCGGGTCGTGCAGCAGCGCGCGGCCGTGGTCCGCGGCGGCCGCCGCGCCGTTCGCGCCGGCCGCCGGCTCCTCAAACACGGCCGCCACGCCCTCCTGCGGGGGCGGCGCGCGCACCGCATGACCGCAACTACATGTGCGCATACTCTCACACTGGCCTGATCTCTTGCAGATCATTTCGGCAAAGCGCACAACCAACATATCTGCAGCATCTCACCTCCACGCCTCAAATGCCATGGGCAACATATCTGCAGCATATCAATCGACGCCTCTGCTTTATTTCTCGCTGGGACGGCCGACCCAGCGGGCGCCGCGCAGCCCTGGCGCCGCACCTCCATGCCGGCCACGACGCCGCGCAGGAAGGCCTCTGCGCGCGCGCGCAGCGGCGCGCCCTCGCCCGCGCCGCGGGCGCTGGCGGCGGGCGCGCCGGCCGGGCCGGCGTCCACATCCATGGCGTCCGAGCGGTCCGCCGCGGCGGCGGAGGCGCCGGCAGCGGGCGCGGCAGGCGGCGCTGCCGGCTCGGCCAGCAGCCAGGACGCCAGTACCGCGCCGCACCTGCCGGACAGGGGCGGGGCGGCCCGTCTGAGGAGTGCACCGCCGCGCCGGAGAGCTCGCAGCAGGGCAGGCGTTGCGCGGCCCTGAATTGCGGCAGCGACGGCGTGCTCCGCCACGCACGCACTCAGAAGCGCTTCAGGCTTTGCTCTGATGCGAGCGCTGGCCGCAAGCATCAGCGGCTCAGCCAGGTCCGCGCATCTGCCCACAGTCGGGGGGTTGCGCCGCTGCTGGCGCGCAGGGGGTCGCGGCCGGGCCCCGCACTCGGCCGCATGCTGCCGCACGGCCTCGCCCGGCTCGGCGGCGAGCGCGGGCAGCTCGGCCAGCACCGCGGCCTGGAAGCGGCCCACCGCGGCGGCCGCCGCCGCACACACGGCTACGGAGCCCGCGGACGACAGCTCCGCCGCGCACTGTGTCAGCAGCTTCAGGCGCCGCACGACCGCCGAGGACGGCGCGCCTGGCAGCGCCCCGCATCGCTTGACATCAGCACACACAGAGCCGGGACACGCGAAAGCAGCCACTCGTGTATTTTGTATAGAGCGCGAGTGTGTTCGGGCGCACCCGCAGGCACCGGCGCGGCCACCAGCTCCAGCAGCGGGCCGAGGCCGGGGCTAGGGTTTGGAGCTGGGGTCATCCCCAGCGACGCCCCCTCCGGCGCGGGCGCCGCGCCGGCGCCGCCGCCGCCGCCGCCACCCGCGTGCAGCAGCCCATGCACGCCGTAGCGCACGGCGACCGCCCACATTGCCGACAGGTCCAGCGGCGCGGCGGCGAGCGCCGCCGCGAGCGCTCCGCGCGCCCAGGCGTCCCAGGCGCTGCCGCCGCCGCCGCCTGCGCAGGCGCTAGGGTTTCTAGGGTGGCAGCTGTGGTTCAGCACAGCGCCCCTTGCCCTTGACAGGTGCGCGGCCAAAGTTGCGCGGCCGACGACGGGCCGCCCGAGCGCCGCCGGGGCGCACCGGTGTCCCGGAACAGCACGCCCGAGGCGAGCAGGCCGGAGAGGACCTCGGCGGCCGCGCACGCGCGCGGCCGGTCCTCGTCCTGCGGCCCGGCCGCCAGCGCGGCTTCGAGCGGCTCGCGCAGCGCCGCGAGCGCCTCTGCGGGCGCGGCCTCCGCCAGGCTCTGCGCGGCCCAGCAGACCGGCTCAGATGCCAGGCCGCGCCTGCGGCTCATGCCGCCACGGACTCCCAAACCATGGGCAGAGAGGCCCGCCTCTGTCCGCAGTCTGGCTTGACCCACAGCCTCGCTCAGCTGCAAGCATGAGGACGCCACAGGCATGGCAATCAACCGCGCCGGATCATAGAATGGATGGGCTCGGTGAACAGCACGGCTCGGCCGCGGCCAAGACATGCGCATCAGCCTCAGCAGCCTCCAATCCCAGTCACGCTTGGTTGACAGGCTGGCGCCAAAGGTGACCAGGAGAGACCACAGTCCAGCTCGGATGACAGGCTTGGGATGACGGGCTGACGCAGAGGCAATCGCAACATGGGCGGCAGCCGTGGCCATCCTATGTCTAAGTCAGGCTTGAGCCTGACTTGATGACGGGCTTGGGATGACGGGCTGGCCTAAACAAAAGGTAAGCGCAATGCGCCCGGCGCGCGCGCCTGGACCAGGCAGGCGCCGGGCAGCAGGAAGGACTCGTCGCGCAGCGGCTCCGGCATTGGCCGCCCCGACGGCCACGCCAGCAGCTTGTTCTCCAGCATGCGCGACACCAGCTGCGCCACGCGGTTGTCCTGGCTCAGCGCCATGAAGCGCGCCATCATGCTCCTGCGCGCGCGCGCGCGCCGTCGGCGCCGGGCGCATGCAGTCCGGCGCCATCATGAGCCAGCAGCACTGGATGCACATGATACTGTGCACTCCCGCACTAAAAGGCTGGGTGCCATTGGCGTTACAGCACGACGCGCCCACAGCAGCTGCTGTTGTAACAGCCAGGGCCCGAGTGTGCCAGCATTCTTGCGGCGCCCGGGCCAGCCGTTGCCACTACATGCACGGGCACCGGGCGCCGCCCGAGCAGGCCGGCGCGGGCGCGCACGCGGCGCCGCTCTTCTCGCCGGCCGCGCCGGGCGTGGGGTGCGCGTGCACCATCTGCGTCAGCAGCGCCTGGCCCATGCGCGGCCCGCCCGCCAGCGCGGCGCGCACGGCGCGCCGCACCGCCAGCCCCGCCTCGCCCTGGCCGGGCGCGAGCACGCCGCTGACTCGCGCAGCACTGGTGCGACTGTGTCCGTGTGCGCATGTCACCGCCTGCTCACCAGAAACACCCCGCCTGCCCATGCACTGCTAGCAGTCAAGATGACATTGACATCGCCCAGCGCACGCAGGCGGCAACGACCCAGACCAAGCGCTGCAGCGCTGTTCTAAGATTCAAGAAACCCCTCTTGAACCTGCCACATGACGCGCGTGCACCCAACGCCGCTTGCTGCGCCGTGAGGGCGCACCCGGCTCCAGGCGGCGCCGCGGCCGCCCACGAGCAGCGCGAGCACGCCGGTCGTGGCCAGCGAGCGCACGCTCGGCTGCGCGTCGGTCAGCTGGCCCAGGAAGCGCTCCGCGATGGCGCCTGCGGCCGCCTGCGGCCGGAGCCAAAATTGGCACGACGCCGTGACAAGCCAAGCGGTTTGCACCGGTTGCCTCATTCACAGCTTCCATGTCACGCGCAACACCGCAGGACAGCCTCCGGCATGCTGCAAAATCACTCTCCGCGGCGCCTGCTGCACCCGCGGCTCTGCGCGCGCCGCGCGCAGGGCGCGCGGCCGTGCATACCGCGTTGGGCGGCGGCAGCAGCAGAATGAGCGCCAGGTTGGCCAGCAGCGCGAAGCGCCAGTGCAGCGGCGGCTGCCGGCCAGGCGCCAGCAGCGCCAGCAGGTCCGCCAGCAGCGCCTCAATTGGCTCTGGGTACGCGCCCTCCGTGCTCTGCCAGGAGCGCCCCCACTTTCTGAGTGTAAGGGCAAGAGCTGCAGCGCAGGTGGTGTCTCAAGCACAGCATAGCGCCTTACAGAGCGGGCATATGCATCACTAACTTGCCGCATTGGTTGCTCCAGGATGGCCTCTTATGCCGCCCAACTAGGCCCCAAACAAGTTCCGGCAGGAAGCCCCGGCACCGTGGCAACCCCGTCGATGCAAGGGGCGTGAGGTGCCGGGAGGGTCTGATGTCTCCCATCAGGCGGACGCCGGCGGCCGGCCGCGGCCGCGCGCACCTGCGCCTGCGCGAGCGCGGGCGGCCGGATGAACGAGACGACCAGCTGCAGCGCATACTGCGCCACGGCGGCGCTGGAGCGCGGGCTGGCGTGCGCGCCGCTGGCCAGCAGCGCGGCCACGGCCGCCGCCAGCGCGGCCGGCTGCCGTGCCAGCAGCCGGTAGAAGGGCTGCCCGCACAGTGCCGCCGCCGCGCCGCCCACCAGGCCCTCCTCCACCGCATTCTCTGCCGCAGGCGCCCTGGTTACATTTAGGTCATAGGGTAGGGTAGGGTTGCTTTTGTGCGGACACGCAGTGAACCACGCACAAGGCCTGCACCCGACTTCTCCAGCATACCACCCTGCATGTAAAAGCTCATGCTTGGCAAGCCCATCGCGGCGCCGCACGGAGTGACGCCCCAGCGGCGCGCCCATCTCCGGGTCTGACGCAGGCCCGCGGGGCCCCGCACCGGCGGCGGTCGTCTCGCCAGCGGCGGCGCGCACGGCCGGCCGCGCGGCCGCCGCGCGCAGCGCGGCCAGCAGCTCTGCCGGCACCACCGCGCTCGCGCCCGGCCCCGCCCCCGCACCCGCCCGCCCCTCGCCGCCGGCAACCCCGTCGCCACCGGCGCCGCCGTCGCGGTCGGCGCCTGGTTCGCCGCCGTTGCCGCTGGCCTTGTCACCTGCAGCCGGGGTGGGGCCCGACGCAGGGCCCGGGAACCCCATCGCAGCGGCCACGGCGGCGTCGCCGGGCAGCGGCACGCCGGCGAGCGCGGCGAGGTAGGTGGGCAGGCAGGGCTGCGCCAGGCAGGGCAGGCGCTTGCACGCGCCCGCCAGCGCAGCGGCCGCCGCGTCGCGCACGGCCGCGTACGGGTGTACCGACGCCTTCAGCAGCATCGCCGCCAGCGCCTGCGCGCCCGCGGGCGCATGAGGCGGCAAGCGCGACATACGCTCCGCCCCGAAATGCGCAGCAGCCCCGCCCATGGCGCCGTGCCGCCCCGAGCCTGGGCCAGCCTGGTGCACCCGTCCGAGCACGAGCGCACGCGCCTGGGCCCCGGGCGCGAGCACGGCGGCCCCTGCCAAGGTGCGGCAGCCCTGCTTACGGCGCGCTGCGACCCTGGACCTTCAGGGTCAGGGGGTGAGAATTGGGGTGAGGCCCCGCGCCTTGGCCTCTGGCGCGAGCATGTCGAGCGTGGCGGCCTGGCAGGCGGTGGTCGCCCACCAGCGGTGCGCGCGCTGGCTCGCGCGCCACATGGTCAGCAGGTACACGCGCTCCACGACCAGCCAGCGCGGCCGGCGCACCGCCCAGCCGGCGCCGCCCGCGCCCTGCGCGCCGGCGCCAGGGGAGTTGAGGGCGCCCGCGCCCATGTGCCTCACTGGCCGGCCGACGCTCGTCAGGCCGGCCGACGCTCGTCCGGCCGGCCGACGCTCGTGTGGCCGCCCGCGCGCCGCGCCCGGTGGCGCTGCAGAGGCGCCCCTCGCCGCCCAGCCGTCTCTGGCACAGGAGCGCATTCGGCGCACCCGGCGCACCCGCTGAGCCACCAGCCTCACAGCTGCAGACAGCCCGGCACAGCGGCTCACGCCTCGATGCCTGCGTTTGCCCTGCTGCCAAGCGCGCCGCAGTGGGCGCGTTGCCAGAATGGTGTCAGACAGGATAGGGGCGGCGCGGCACGCGCCTCCGGAGCGAGCAGCGCGGCGGCGGCCGGCTCGTGCACGGCGTGCTGGTCGGTGCGCCAGGCGCTGAAGGAGTTGACGCTGTCGCTGTACTCGTGCGCGCCGCAGCTGAGCACGTACTCCGCGACCTGCAAGGGTTGGGGTCAGGGTTAGTGAGGCGCTCGGGACCCCGCTCGCATGGTGGGTGACAGTGAACCCGGGCAGAGACACGCTTGCCTGGTAGGGCCGGGCCAGCCGCCAGCATGGATGTATGGCGGGTCAGTCTGCGTTTCATGACAGCACGCTGGCAGACATGGTGGCCAACGCCAGTGATCCGACATCATCACGCAATGCAGGCGGAGTGGCGTCTCTACACAACCCTCGGCATGTACAAGCGACCGCAATAGTCCTCACAAACAGCTGGCGACGTGGTTACAGCAGCACCCACTGCAGCACACCAGCCCAGGTCCATGGAGTCATACACCAGTGCACAGCCCCGCACGTCTACAGGGCTGCGTCAGGGAGCGCGCACCCGCATGGCCAGCACGAGCGTCTCCGCGTCCTGCGCGCCGGCGTAGCCAACGGCGGCCGCTACAGCGCGCGCGGCCAGCGCGCGTGCTTCTGGCAGCCGCAGCTCCACGCCCGCCTGCTCCCCGCATGTGTGATACCACTAACCATCCTGACCACTGACCATCCTGACCCTGTGCATGTGTACTTGGTGCAGCCCGACGTGCATCTTCAGAGCATGGGTGCTTTGCAGGCGCCACTCCAAGCCCGCCTGCATGCGCAGCCGCCCGTGAGAAGGCAGTGTTCGAGCGCGCCACCAGGCGCTGAGAGGTGTGACGGAGACGGCAGCGGCGGCCGCGCCTGGCCGGCCACCGTGAGCGGCTCGCCGGGCGCGCGCGCGTGCGCGAAGTCCGGCAGCAGCGAGCGCGCGCCGCGCAGGCAGCCCTCCATGCGCTGCAGCAGCGAGCGCACGCGCTCCTTGCCGCCGCCGTTCGCGCCATTCGCGCCGCTGCTGTTGCCGCCGCCGCCGCCGGGCGCCGCGGCGGCGCCGTTGCCGCTGGGGCCGGCCGCGCGCGTGGGGCCGTCATTCCTGGTCAGGTCCAGCAGCTCCTGCGCGGCGCCGAGCAGGTGCCGGCGCACCAGCGCCTCCGCAAAGTCCACCTGCGAGCACAGCCGTGCTGTGGATGCAGCATTGGCAGTGCGTGATGTTTTGCTCTTGCGCTGGCCAGCCAACCACGGTGCGGAACTTGCTTCCCGCGTGCCCGCCTGACGGGCGGGGCACGTTACGCCTGCACGTGCTGGGGCGGCATGCAGGCAGCCCCCAGGGCGCCAGCCGCCGCGCCTGCGACGGTGGTGCTCTGCACTCGTGAGCAAGCGCAACATGAGCGCGGCCGATGAAAATCAAATCTCAGGACACTGACAACACGCGCCGCGCTGCTCAGAATGCGGGCGAGGCAGCATCGCGGCAGGCGCGCCTCGGCCTCGCACGGCAGGTGCCACGTCGGCGCGGCGAACGGCGGCGCGCCCGCGCGCAGCTTGTTGGGCGCCCAGGCCTCCACGGCCAGGCCCGCGCCCGCGGGCGTCCCCGGCAGCGGCGGCGCGGCCGCGAACTGGTCCACCGGGTAGTACGACAGCAGGCCCGGCAGCAGCGAGGCCGCCACCGCGTTAGCCTCCAGCTGCACCACCTGCGCGCGCGCGCAACCGGCCTGTGGGTGGCGCAGCAGAAGAGCGCCAAGTGTCGGGCAACGTCTACGAGCGCGCCTATCTGCACCACCTGCTTTGCGATGCGCCATGCTTCAGGCGGGCACGCCATGTGCAAGCGGGCCGCTGCGCACCCGCGCCCGGGCCAAATCCGCAGGCACGCAGCAGGCACATCAACTGGGGATTGTCACATCGGGCGGCAGGAGGCCTGACAGCATCGGCGCAGAAAGGCGTCAGCTCGCCTCAGCGCATGCACGGGAGGCGAACACATACGCTCTAATGTCCAGGGCACCCGCAGGCTTTGCAGCCTGGCAGTCATGGCCCGAGGCCGCGCTGCCCGCACGCGCCCCACGCGGCGGCGCCCTGGCCCGGGGCCGCGCCTTGGAGGGCGCCTGCAGCAGCGCGTCCAGGACCGCCAGCAGGCGCGCGCGGAAGGGCAGCACCGCGGCGCCCATGTGGTACACCGTCGACGCGACCAGGCCCAGCTGCCACACCAGGCCCGCCTCCTGCACCTGCAGCCTTGCGCGGTGCGCGTGCATCACTGCCGTACCGTGCGGGGCCCAGCACCTCTGCCCTGTGGTGAGACACAATGCACAACACTGTGATCCCCTTGCCACGCAAAGCCCGCCTCCTGCGCCTGTGAGAGTCATCCGTGCGAGAGCATTTGGTTTTTTAGGTATTTCCCCTTGCTGTGACAGGTCCGCCTTCAGCGCCTGTGGAGATCAGCAGCATCAATGCAGGCCTTGGACAAGGCATGCTTGATGGCTGACGGCCCTGTGACGAACCTGTGACGCAGCACGGGTCGCGTGACCACGCGCCGAGGCAAGATTGCTTGCCGCTGCGTCGCACTCACAGTCAGGCTGCCACAGCGTGTGAGCAGACAGGCGACCCTTGGCCACACCCCCTCCGCAGGCGCGCAGGGCCGCGAGCCCCGGGGGCGCAGGCGGGCGCGCGCCTTGGACAGGTGCCCACCGGACGCGCCCGCGCCGCCAGAGCGGCGCAGCGAGGGCAGCTCGGCCTCCACCGCCGCCAGCAGCGGGTCCAGGATGTGCCGCGCCGCGCCTGCGCCCCGGGCGCGCGGGGCCGCCTCAGCCGCAGCGCCGCCATGCGCGCCCCGGCCACACCCGTGCACCAGAGCGCGTCGCACGGTTGGACGGGCGGCAAGCCGCCAGGCGCATGCTCAGACGAGCACTGGAAGGCGACAGGGGCCAGGCATAGACCGCTTGTGACCATGCTCACTGAGGGCCGGCGGTGGATCAGCTGACAGATTTCCACAAGTGCGTACTGGCACCTGTCCTCAATCAACGTCCCTAGACCGGGCGCACGCCATTCCAGACAGCCAGAAGCTCAAAACCTTTGAAGCCCTGTGCCGGCCGCCCGCGCCTGCGGGGGCGGTCCAGGCAGCCATCGAGACCCTGGCATGCGCCGTTGCAAACGGCCAGATGCTGAAACACCCCAAAGCCCTGCGCCGGTGCCGCGCGCCTGCGGGGTCGGCCCAGGCGGCCGCGTTGGCGAGCACGGCGGCCTCGTGCGCGACGCTGGGCAGGCAGGCGCCGGCCAGGAAGCGGCCCAGCTGGCGCAGCGCCAGGCCGCGCAGCGCCGCCGGCAGCCGCGCAAACAGCAGCTCCATCATCGGCCTGCGCGGCGCAGCCCCATCAGCGCGCGCGGCCGCGCGGGCCCGCCGGCCGATCCGCCTACCTGACAGGCCTGCAAGTGGGTTCAGGACCCCGGTCATGTGGCTTGCAGACGATGTTCCCACACGAGTACAACTGGCGCCGGCCAGACCCACACCTTCAGGCGCGCTGCCAGCCCTGCAGCAGGCAGCTGCCGGCGTCGCGCCTGAAGCTGCTTGTGTGACCGGCGCCAGACGTGATCGTGCGGTGGGAGCAGCATGGTCTGCCAGCCCCACGATCGGCCGCCTACACCCACTTGCGGCGCCGGGACATGCCGCCGCTTGCGGAACAGGTTGCAGCTGGGGGGCGCGCGCGGCTGCGGGGGCCGGGCCGCGCGCCGGAACATGCTGTTGCCGGCCAGCAGGAAGGAGAGCCCGCCGTCGCCGGCGGGCCGGCCGCCCGCGCCGTGCTCGCCGCGCTCGGGCGCCTCCAGGTTGCCCAGGATGGCAAACACGCGCACCAGCAGCTCCTCCACCCACTCCTCCGCCGGCAGCGGCAGGCCGCGGCCCGGCTCCGTCTGCGCGCCGGCGGGCGCCTGTCTCGAGAGGGCAGGGTTAGGTTAGATACGCACGCCAGCAGCTCCTCCACCCACTCCTCCGCCGGCAGCGGCAGGCCGCGGCCCGGCTCCGTCTGCGCGCCGGCGGGCGCCTGTCTCGAGAGGGCAGGGTTAGTTGGATACGCACGCCAGCAGCTCCTCCACCCACTCCTCCTCCGGCAGCGGCAGGCCGCGGCCCCGCTCCGTCTGCGGGCGCCTGTGTCAAATTAGGGTTATGTTAGGGTACCACGCCCGCCCTAGGCAAGGTGAGGCCCGGGCGCTACTTGCCAAGACCGCCAGCTTTGCAGGACGCTTGGAGCAGCGCACCAGCGCAACACCAACCTCGTCAGTGCCCTGACCCTAGCCCAGGCCTCAGGGCTGTCGCCGCTGCTGCGCAAGGGGTGCGGCCGCGGCGCACGCACCGACAGTTCGCCGACCGACGACAGCACGATGCAGAAGAAGCGGAAGGCGACCAGCGTCTTCTGCTCATCGTTGGCATCGATGCCGGGCAGCACCGCCATCATCGCGGCCGCCAGCGCGTTCGCGGCGGCGGCCTGCGCGCCGCAGGCGCGCGCGGGTCACAGCTGCGCCAAGCCCGCCGCTCAGAGAGCGTGCCGGTGTCTGCACGATGGCGTGTTGCCAATTTTGCAGTCGCGCAAGCATGCACTCAAAAACGAGTCCTTTGTATGCCATTCCACTGCCACCGGCAAAGGAGTCCTGTCATGGATAAACTGCACACTGCCAGCGACTGCATCGTGCACGCACGTTCGACACGGCAGCCGTTCTGCTTATGCGTGGGACACGAACGCGCTGCCGCCTGGGCTCCTCGCGTGCTTCAGTGGCGCCGTGCACGCATGCGCGGCACTGCAGCACGCAAGGAGCCCAGGCGGCAGCGCGTACGCCTCCCTCGCATCACCAGAACGGCTGTCGCGCCGGCGCATGCACGCGCGCCCAGGCGCGCGACCCCGGGCGCCTGCGCGCGCCTGCTCAGGCGGCTGCGCTCCCAGCTCCTCCGCAACCAGCGGCGGCGCGCCGGCCTCGGCCGCGGCGGCCGGGAAGCCGGCCAGCAGCAGCGGGCGCGTGCACAGGCCCAGCGTGTGCACCGCTGCCACCAGCTGGTGCGTCGCCGTGACCGCCTCCAGCGCCTCCTGCCACAGCCCCCGCCCAAGGCTCTGGACATAGCAATGGTAAGAACAAGAGGTCTCACAAACCATAGGATTAGGGGAGAGTTGCCCAGTTGCAGCACATGTCGTTCGCCGCGCAGGCCCCTGCGGCGCGCGCAGCAGGCTCGCGCGCGCTGCGCTTTGCTCGCACCGCCCAAAGCCGAGCACTTGCCCAAGCAGCGCGGGGCGCCTGCCACAGCAGCGCGGGGCCAGCGCGCGCGCACCTCGAAGCGCTGGTGCACCAGCGGCAGCACGAGGTCGGGCGCCCAGTAGGCCGCCTGGCTCAGGCTGAAGCAGGCGGTGCTCATGAGGCTGTTGTCCTGCGTCGCGCGCGGGCGGCGCCCCTCGGGTGGCTGTGCGATATTCGAAAGGGTCTGGCATCCTGGAGGGTCGCGCGCCTGGCTGCCAGGCTGCCACCGAGCGCTGACAGCAGGCCAGAGCGCATAGTATGCGTTTGACCAGGCGCCCGGGCGCCCAGGTCTGCTGTAATTCATCCCACTCAAGCGCATGAGCGTCAAGGTCTGCGCTCAGCGCCTCTAAGCTGATAGGGCCGCATCAGCTGCATAATGTAGCCAATGAGCCTGGCCGGGGCAGCAACAGTCTGAGCTCGCAGCAGCCAGCAGCTCACAAACGAGGACCCATCCCAGCGGGTGCGGACCTTGGAGTACTGCGCGCGCCCAGCCAGCTGCACGATCACGGCGGCCACGCGCCGCAGCGCCGCCCGGGACAGCAGCTGCCGCGGCGGCGCCATCGCTGGCCGCCCGCCCTCTGCCGTCGCCGCAGCTGCCTCGCCCTCGCCGTCCATGTGCTCCACGGAGTCTGCATGCCGCATTCATCGTTTGCAACGCCATTGGTCTCCCGGCTCATTCTGCAGGGATCACAAATACAAAGGTGTCGTCAACAAATCGTGACCTTCACAATCTCAATTCGTGTTGCCACGGTTTTTTATACACTGCGAGAGGCGCTTTGTCACTTGGTTCTTGCCTTCAAACATCTGCAATCACCGTGTGTGTACCACAAGAGGCAGCGCCATGTAAGCGGGCTTGGCGACGCCAGGGCGGCACCCGCGTCAGCGCCGCCCGCATCATCCTCGGGCTCGGCGGGCTCGCCGCCGTCGGCGGCATCGGAGTCGTCGTCGTCGTCGCCGCCGCCGCCGCCGCGCCGCTCCTCCGTCAGTCGGTGCGCCACGTGCTTGCGCAGGCCGCCCAGGAAGTGGCTCAGCGCGTTGGTCCACCTGCCCATCAAGGCGGGAGCGCGTCAGCAGCGGTCGGGCAGAGCGGGATGTGCTCCATGAAGCCGCCCGAAGATGCTCGGCGCCTCTGCCCGGCGCCTGTGCCGGGCTGACAGGCTGTCTGCGGCCTCTGCCGCGCTCGGTGTGTGGCTCAGAGCGGATCAGGGGCAGGGCGGCGCAGCGGCCTGGCAGCGCAGGGGCCCCGCGGCGCGCGCACGAGCCGGTGTTGGAGGGGTGGAAGTACTGCTCCAGCAGGTCGGCCAGGCGCTCCAGGTCGTCCAGGACTGGGTCGCCTGCGCGCGCGCGCGCCGCGGGCTGTCTGCGAGCCGCGGCTCGCCCAAGCTCGTCTTGCCCTGGCGGAGAGCGCAGCACCGCGTCGCCGCCGGCGCCGCTGGGCTGCTGGCGAGCGCCCTGTGGGCGCCGACAGATGCACACGCTGCCCGACAACCGCAGCCACGTCGGCCATGCTACGGGCTGCATGCACCGCCGATGGCACGCCAAACGCCTCAAGCGTCTGCAAGAGCCATGCGCCCCGCCCAGACAGGCGCTTGCCGTGAAGCCGCGCACGACAGCAACCGAGTTGAGCATCTCACTCTGCCCTGCTCGGAGCTTGCACGCCCCTGGCAGCTCGCCCAGCGCACCCTCGCTGTCAGTGTGGGCGGCAGGCGGCGCGACGCCGTTGCCGCCCACGCCGCCGCCGCCGGACGCCGCGCCGGCCGCAGCGCCGCGCCCGACCAGGTAGGCGAGCAGCTTGGGCGCGGACTGCGAGCCGTGATGCTTGCGCATCTCGGACGTGAACAGCTGCCAGCAGTAGCCCGGCGGCTGGCGCGCTGCGCGCCGAGGTTTAGGTCTAGGTCTAGGTCTCGGTCTAGGATGTGCACACAGGCTCGCTCGCGCCGCGCACAGGCACGCGTCGCCGCTTCCATAAGCAGGCACAACGAGAGGCCGTGCACTGCATGTCCGCTCGCACGGTGGTGCAGGTGCCCCTGTCTGCGCGCGTGTCCCTACTGGAGGCAGGTTGTGCAGCGTCGGCGCCCGCATTCCAGAAGAAGCGCGCCATGTCGACACGCCGTGAAAGGCACATGCACCATAGCCTATGCATGCCGCACAGGAGCGCATGCCGGAACACAGCAACCCCTCAAATGACTCTGTGATAAGAACATGCAGCAGCGCTTGCACCAACGCAGCAGCGCGGCCTGCTGGGGCGCACAGAAAGGCGGGGCGGCCGACGCCGTGCCGACGGGCACCTCGATGACCCACTGGATGTGCGTCATCAGGCGCGGCAGGTGGGGCGACCAGTCCACAGCGCCTGCGCCGCGGTGAGGCAGCAGGCGTGGGCGCGGGGCAGCCTGCCACCAACAGGTTGCTGCCAGCCTTGCTGAGGTGTGCGCCACCGCATGAAGGCTGTGTGCGCTGGCAGGCAGCGGGCGGTGTCCTGCAGGCAGCTGCCCCTGCACGAAGCCGTGGGCCTCAGCACAGAAGAAATGCAAGGCTCCGTGGCACTCAAGGTCACTGCATGGCCTTTCCTGCTGGGGTTATGTGCTAGAGTGGCATGGCACGTCGCACCACACACAGTCCACAGCACTCAGCCCCTACACTCCCATGCCACGCCCCTCAGCGCATGCGCAGCCCCGGCGCGCGGGCGGCGCGCCGGCCGTGTCGTGCTTGGCCAGGCGCGCGACCAGGTGCAGCCACAGCGTGTTCCAGAAGGCGCTGTGGTAGACCTCGCCCCACAGGCGCAGCCACTCGCGCAGCCACGCGTCCCAGTCGCCGTCGCGCCGCGCCGCCTGCTGCGTCGGCAGCAGCATGGCCAGCCAGCCCAACGCCTGCGCGGCGCCCAGCAAACAACCCCTCAGGGGCCTGCTGACACAGCATGCACGCATCACTCATGGCTGATTGCTGACGTGACATTAAACTTGCAGCACGTTTGACGCCCCCTGACCCTCTGCAACAAGGTGTGCTGGTCTCAGCGGGAGTGCCTAATGTTACAACTCTGTGTTGTGGGACAGGTGCCAGGCCTATGAAGGAGCGTAGCGGTGCTGAAAACAACCATAACCCGAGTCAACGAATTGACTTCTGAAGGAGCATGGTGGATGCTGCAACACTACAGTGCTGGTCTTCAGCACACCAGCTGCGGCATCAACAGAAACCCAGCGCGCAAGCTTGGCGAAGAGGAACTGACAGCCTTCATGCTACGAGCGCAACTGGTTCCCACCCAGGCGGGACATCTCTCGTCCAGGCATAAATGGTGAGTCACCCGCGGCAGTAGCTTCACAGAATTGAAGGCCAGCATGCGGGGCAGAATGCATGACTTTCTTACTTAATTCATTAATGATGTCCGCATGTCAGCGCACCTCCATGGACTCCGCCAGCAGCGGGTTGCCAAGCCGGGGCCCAAATGTGGCCCAGATCTCTGCCGCGGCGCCGGGCGCAAAGAATCGTCGCGCGCGGTGGATGACGCGGCTGAGGCTGTCGCGGTGCAGGTCGGTGACCGTCGGGCCTGCGGCCAGCACGCGTGCCGTCAAGGGCGCGGGGCTGATGATTTGGATGCACTCTCTGCACAATCCACTGACGGTCGGCGTCATCAGCATAGCCTTTTGTCGTTGCTGCATCAACCAAGCGCGCTCGGACTGTATGCCAGACGGCCACCAGACTAGGGTGGTGCAGGGTAGGTTAGGGCCCATGGCGGCGCAGCAGCGCACCGCTGTAGGTGTCCAGGCCCTCGACGAACTTGGCGCGCAGCGTCTCGAACAGCGGGCGCCAGGGGATGGACAGCGTGATGCGCGTGCGGTAGGTGCGCAGCAGCTTGGCCAGCAGCGCGCCCCATCGCACCTGCGCGCCAGGTCGCGGGCCGGTGCCCTTTGCAAACCCCTTTGAGCTCAGGGTGCGTAGTGCCCTGATGAGTGACTGTGATGGCATGCGCGCATGAGCACCCACAGCTTAACACGCCGGGGCCAGTGCAGGGACAGCAAGTTCTGGCGCATGCATACGTGCACCCCTACTTGGGTGCTGACTTGAGGTGTGATCGTTTCTGGCAGACAGGGCACAGCGCGGTGTTCAGGGGCACACTCGACATGCGCACAGCGCACCTGAGAGGCCTGGCAGAAGGTCGACTGCAGCAGGATGTCGAGCAGCGTGCGCACGGCGCCGTTGGCCTCCTCGCGCGTGCACTCGGCCTTGCTACGCACCAGACCCGAGCTGCGCAGCCGGCCAGAACCTCGTGAGTTGCTGCGTGTGTGTTACAGCGTGCCTGTGATGAACGTGGTGGTGATATAGCACGGCATCAACAACCTCCTCGCTCGAGCGCCAGACCACGCTGGGCGCCAGTTCTGAGCGGCGCGTCCCACGCACTGTTTCCCACTCCCAGCATGAGCACAAGGCGTGTCAGCACACTCCTGACTTAACACATGGTGCGGGTGAAGCTGCAAGGCCAGGAACAAGCACCGAGACAGCGACATGCGCGTTGCAGAAGTAGCAACTCCGCAGGTTGTAAGCCTCGCGGAAAGCAACGTTCACAACATCCACCGAAAGCAAAAGGAAAGGCTGGTGACTCAAGTTCTGATAGCATGTTCAAGTACACAGAGCGCAGCTATGCTAAAGTCAGCGTTTTGACTCCTGTTTGTTTGCACCACCGTGCAAGCATGCAAAAGCAGCTGCACCTTGCGCAACAAGAGAAACTGCGCGCACTTGTTCCGGCACATGCTAATTTGTCGTTGGGCACTAGTCCGTGCACACGAGCCAAGGCGCTTGCATACAGCAACAACCAATAACCTCAACGCACAAGGCGCCGCAGCCGATGCAGGCGTGCAAGTACGGGCTGAGCGCCACGCGCGCAGGACACCTCGGGGCGTGCCTGTTGATCAGTGATATCCATCTGAGGCTGGCCTGGCTGCGCTCTGCGGACGGCAGGTCCGCTGAAGCCTCCCAGTCAGCCGCAAGCGAGCGGAAGAGAGTGCCAAACAGCGCGCCCTCTCGGCGCAGCGCCTCATTGGCGACCGGCGGCGGCAGCCACTCGCGGAACAACGACTGGCTCATTCAACAGGTGGGCTTGCGTGTGTATGCACAGGTACTGCTAGACGGGGCCCGAGGCCTGTGTGAGTGCACAGGGGTTTCCCAGGGAAAAACTAATCCCGAGCTGTTTCGTTATGCTGGCCGGCTGGCCTGTGTGGACATTGGCCGTCTTCTTTAGTACCAAAAGAAAAGCTTTGCATTATCGCAAGCGGTCTGCGCTGTGCTAGTACTGAAGCCATGGCCTGACGATGTATTTGTATGGGCCCAAAGCTGCACCAACTGCAGCAGGCTGTTGAGGCTGCGAAGTGCGTCTTGCGTCCGTCATCATGCGTCAATACATGCTCTTTATAATGCAGTATATGCATGCCATGCACTGTTAAAATTGCAAGAACCTCGGATTTTGACAGTGTGTACATGCACAAATAGGGGCATGAAAGGATGAGTTGCCAAATGTCCGTTATCCGTATCAGCCAAGTTCCTGCCGGCGCCCCGGCTGTGTGCCATTGAGTCATCATCAGGCGCAGCGCTGACATTCAAGCGCATGATTGGAAATGATAGGCTCATCAGTTGTCACAGTGTGAGCGCGGCGTACCCCTACCATGACCAGCGCAGCCATACCGCTGCCGCAACGCAGCTGCTATGCTATCATGCGCTCGTGGGCGCTCGCGGCTCGGCAAATTATCGGCGTCCCCGCCCTACTGGGTGCCTGAATTGCTTTTAGCCTAGATGCAGCCACAGGACATTCTCTGATATCGTAGCGCCATTTAGCTGACCTCAGCGCCCTAGTTGCTTTATGCAAAGCGCCACTGAGTCTGCTTGCAGAGTGTGCTGCCGGGACCATTGCCTCAACCAGGGTGTGGCGTGAGGACAACGTGCAGGCACCACTTAGCACCCTCCCCTTGCCCTGACCAGCGTCAGTCAGCCCTGACCAGCGCCAGTCAGCCTGCAGAGCGGCGCGTCCAACATGAAGCCCCTTTCCAAGACAGAAGGCGTGTTTCATATAACCGGTGTCACAAGCAATTTTGCTGCTTTCATGCAAGTGCGTGTGTGGCGCAGTAGCCTGTGGTGATGCCGGTTGTGCAGCAGAAACAGAGCTGCTAGCCAACTGAAGTCAAGATGGTATTCACCACGCCACGCCACTGAGCACGTATTGCAGGAGACTCAGTTCTATTACAGACGGCGGACTGAAGATTGTTCAGACCCATTTGGAACACTGTGGATCGTCAGCTTTCCCGTGGGAGGGAGCACTAAATCGACACACCTCAAGGTCGGGAGTACTTACTGTCTGGTGCAGCTCCGGCCCCCAAACGCCTAACAAGCGGCTCCTCTACTCAGCTCCGACAAAGCTCTCGACAGGGTTTTTGCATAATGTACTCTGGAGCACACCTTTGGAAGCGCAAGTACCGTGATGTGGCGTGAACTACCAGTCACAGCTGTTGGCCTGACGCGCAGTGTTTATACTAGGGCTGTAAGCGTGCGAGCGGCGATGGTGTAGTGAGAATGCGCTTAGCAGCAGCTGGGCGTGCCGTGCGGGTTGTGCACTGGCATATGCCAGTGCTCGGCTGCGCTGCTAGATCCCCGCAGTGCCCCGTTTGCCTGCAGCCACGCTTGGCGCGTCTATTTGTACACGCGGCGCGGACCGGTTATGGGCTGCATGCGCGCCACGGGCTCGTTACATGCTCAGCAGGCGGCAAGATTGCCCCACCACGCTACCCGCGCTTGCTGGCGCGGGTGGGCGGAGGCATCCTGCTGGCACTGGGCGTCGTTGCGCTCGCTCCCGCAATCCTGTCTACGTCGCTCGGCTTGCGAGCCGCGCTTGCGGCCTACAACGTGCGCGCCCCCACGCGCGTCACGGTGGCTGAGGTGCGTCGACCAGGGCCCGATCCTGCTGCGGCGCGGCCTCTGGCCCGCCCAATGCTGGCGCCCTTCACCCCTGGACTGCCTTCAGCTCTGCCTCGTGTATGGTAACTGGTTCCAGCTCGAGTGATGCTGAAGCCTCACAAACAAGATTTGCACGCTTGTTGCTTCACATGAGAGTCTGCATAGTGCACGAGCGGTCCCCTTGTGTTCTGCTTGCAGATGCTGAACTTTAGCTGGACAGCCGTGCTCATGCCTGCGTTAATGCATCACTGTTTCATATCTTTGCTTGCGTGCCTGAAGACGTGCAGGTCAGGTACAGCGGGTTTCGCAGACTGCCCGTTTGTTTAAAGTGCCCCTCGGAGCGCAGGCCTCGCTGGGGTGGCGCAAGCCGGTCGTGCTGCGCGGCCTGGCGGTGGCGGCGCCGGCCGCGGAGGGCGGCCGGCCGCTGCTGCAGGCTGCCAGGCTGACCACGTCTGCAACGCTGTGGGATGTAGCCGCCGGGCGGCGCTTCGACGCGGTGCTGGCGGCGCCGCGCGTCTGCGGCGCGCGCACCGCGACGGGCGACTGGCGGCTGGACGCGCTGCTGCAGGCGCGGCGCGCGTGCACCGCTCTGAGTCAGCACGTGCACCGCATGCCCGCTCTGTGTCAGTTCTCAGGCGTGCGGCGCACATATCCGACAGTGTGGTGCGGTGCCGGCTGTTGCTGGTGCTGCACACATCATGACTTACCGCGCTTGCCTAGCAAACAAACACTTGCGAGAACTGAAGGCCTGGCCTGTGCTCAGGCGTGCTCAGGCGTGGTAAGGGTTGGGTATGATGCGTGCCAGTGGGCCTGCGACTGCGACGAGTTGGGCTGGAGCGTGCGCAGGCCTGGGAGAGCGCCGAGCAGCGCTTGAGCCGCATGGCGCAGTCGCCGCTGGCGCAGCCCGCGCCGGCGGCGCGTGAGGTTGCCGACGACACGCCCACGAGCGCCGCGCCGCCGGGCGTGGAGGTCCCGTTTTCGGCGGATGTGCGGCTGCGCAATGCGCGCTTCTTTGTGGCCGACGGCGTTGCGTACGACGTACAGCCGGAGCTGGCCGAGGCGCGCGTTCACTGTTATCGTCACACAGTGTTCGTGACTTGGTGACGGCGTCGCTGGCTGGCTCCTAAGGCAAACATGCCTTCTCCCTTGCATGCGTCTGCCATTCATGCCACACGCTGCTTATTTATCTTGACCCTTTGCCAGACTTTCTGTCGTGATTTGGAATGCCCTCAGCACCATCTCTAATACCTGAAGCTGCCCCAGGTCGCTAAGTTGGCTCCCTCAGCAGCAATTCGATGATGTGAAATTGAAGTGCTAATGCACTCATGCACACATTCGCGTCCAGGTTCTGGGGCGAGACGTACATGTGGCATGGGTGGTTGGCGAGGAGGGCCTCCTCAGCGAGGGCGTCCAGCTGGGCCTGGATGCCGACTGGCTGCAGCACGAGCGGCCGCCCTCCGACTTCGCAGGTGCGCCATGAGGCTGCATGCGGCGTTCTGGGAAAACCCCTACCTGGCAGAAAATGCGTGCTAGGCAATCTAAAGCAAATTCAAAGACAGTGTTGCGATGCACTTTGATTCAGCATCAGGCTGTCTCTATGGTCGTGTAGATTTGGCAAAGTGTACACCGCCATTCAAACTTCAGCCGGTCTGTGCGCACTGGAAGTCCACATATAGAGAGACAGTCTAATGCTCAATGAAAACACAGAAGATGCGTCTGCTTTTCTACGTGCATGCATGCAAGAGGGCTTTGTGCGGCGGCCAGGCCCTGCGGAGCCGTTCGCGGGCAGCCTGAGCAGCGAACACGTGCGCGCGGAGGCCAGCGGCTGGCAGACTCGGGCGGTGCAGCGCCTGCGCCGCCCGGCCACTGCCTCTCTCCAGTACACTCCCGCACTCGCCAGGCGCGCACTTACCCTAACCCTATACCACAAGGCCGTTTGTCATCTGGATCGAGCCGTTAACATGGAGTGCGCAGCTCCGCCTGGCGCTTCTTATGATCGCACGACCGTCAGCAGCAAGTGATGGGCGCCAGCGCTGTGTCCGGTGGCACGCTCATCCTATCAGCGCGCATGTGCTGCAGGGCTGGGCTGTGAGCTGCTATTGCGCTCCCCGCGCAAGCAGCAGCAGTGAGCCTGCCATCGCTGGGGCCTGAACGGTATCTGGGCAGGGAGCGAGGCAGGCTGAGTGGGACAGCCAGGCAGGCTGAGCGCCTCACCCTGCACCTCACCCTGCGCCTCACCCTGCGCCCAACCCTGCGCCTCACCCTGCGCCTGAACTCTGCGCGTCACCCTACACCGCAGGTACGGCCTGGCGCGCCTGAACCCGCTGCTGACTGAGGTCGCCGCGGTGGATGGCGGCACAATTGCGGTCACGATCACGCCGGCCGGCCTCCAGCTGCCGGCGGAGCGCGTCACTGTGCGCCTGGCGCCGCTGCGGTGCGCGCGCACTGCAAGCGCTGACAGGGGGTTGCAGCATGGCAAGATCGCTGCTCATGTAGGGCTCTGGCAAGGTGACATCATTGACTCTATCCGGGGCCTCGTGCCTTGGTGCTCGGCATTGCGCTTGAGGCCGGGCATGGAGCGCCCATGTGAGCGCTACGTACGTGCCAGCCTGTGCTGTTCCACCTGCCGCGCGCAAAAGGCTGCTTGGTTTTGAGGGAGCGGAATGGGCCATGTGCACCGGAGCACCGTCAGCGGAGCCCTGGGCGCGCCCCAGCGCCGCTGTGACGCGCTGTCGCGCGCAGCATCGCCAGCGACGCGCAGCCGTGAGCCCAGAATAAATTTCACGCAGAGGCGGGTGTCTGCTGCGCCCGAGGCCTGCCTGGCCCACAAGCCTCTTCGAGACCGAGTAGGGAAGAGGGGAGCGTGCGGCGCGGCAGGCTGCGAGTGGGCCGCGGCGCGCTGCTGGGCCGCGCGGCGGAGCTGCTGCCGGCGGCCGGGCGCACGCTGGACGGCGCGCGCCTGCAGGCGCGCACGGGCGCGGCCGAGTTCGACTTTGTGCGCGGCGGCGCGGTCATCACGCGCCGCCTGGACGTCCTGGTGGGCGGCGCGTCCCGAGGCGCGCCCGGGCTGCGGGCCTGCGGAGGCGGACCTACATGCTTGGGCGCTGGCGCGGCGCTGGCCGCTGCTGTGTGATGCGCGGGTGCCCGCCAGTCTGGTCTGTCATGTGCGGTGCGAGACGCCGCGCGCGCGCGTCCCGCGCTGCGCGATGCCCTTTTTGGGGCAGAGGCAAGCCCGCTTGCTTGGCGTGCAAGCAAGCCGTCTTCTCCCGTGATGGGCAAGGGCAAGCGCGCGCAGGCCTGCACCTGGCGATCTGGGGCGAGGTGGACCCCGGCAGCGGCCGCCTGGACATGTCGCTCGGGCTGCCGGCGCGCGCGCTGGCTGCCGTGGGCCTGCGCGTGCCGCCCGAGACCGTGCTGCCGCTGGCGGTAAAGGGTACGCTGGCGCGGCCGGCCGTCGACTGGGCCGGGCGCGCCAACCCTCCCCTGCGCAGCGCATGCGAGGCGCTTTCATGCGGCGCTCCAATGGCGCCGCCCGTGCGCGCACGTGCGTGGTCCTCGGCTGTGCAGTGTATTCGCTTGGGCTGCTTCACTGGCGCCAGTACGCCTGATGTGTCTGCATGTCCCAATGCCTCGCATGTACCTTGGCCTCCCCCGCCACTTCAGCTCCTCCTCTTACGGCATGAGCCTGTGTGCTACGATCCTGCGGCCCAATGTCCAGGGGGCTTGCTGGGATAGCCTTACGCACGCCCTGCTCTGTGGAGGTCACCCTGCATGGAGCCTTAGGGTTCGATGTGACCCTGTCCTCTGCACTGCAGGGCGTACCAGCAGATCGCCGCCCTGGCCGCGCGGCAGCGCGCCGCGCTGGCGCTGGACGCGGCGAGCGCCGCGGCGGCCGTCGCGCCGGCGCCGCTGCGCGGGCCGCTCGCCGCCGGGCTGCGCCGCGGCGCCGAGCGCTCCGCGGCGAGTTTGGACGCCGCGGACGCGGCGGCCGCGGCGGCGCCGGCGCCCTGCGCGCCGCTGCCGTGGGAGGCGGAGGGCGGCGCAGGCTCCCAGGGGGCGACAGAGGGCGCCGGCCAGGAGCCGGACGCGGGCGCGGACGAAGCGGGGCGGCTGCGCGGCCTGCTCGGCGGCCTGTGGTCGGCGGTGCGCGGCGGCGCACGGCCGCCCGAGAGCGCCGGCGGTGATGCGGGGGCAGCGGACCTGGGGGGGCCTGGCAGGGCCTGATGGAGCCAAAGTAGGTGGCGCCCGGACGGAAGGCGCGCAGCCGCACCAGCACTCAATTACAGGTCGACTTTAGGCATGCCACTTGACTGTTGTCCGTTCAGCATGCAGAGTAGGCTGGTTTCTGCTCCGCGGGCGCATCCCCGTCCATGCACGGGTCCCCTTGCAACGCGCAAGCAGTGTGGCCGCGGAGCACTGCTGAGAAATGCATGCAACCTGAGTACAGCGGAGACGTGTGCTGTGGCTCAGAACAGCCAATGATTAAACACATGGTGCATTCAGTGCTAGGGTTCGGCATCCTCACGCCTGGGAAACACGACATGCACAAATGCCAGCCCAGTTGGTGGAACAGGACATTGCCTGTTCACTGAGGCGTGAGGAACAGAGCGTGTGCGCTTCTCGCAAGAGTACAACCTTGCTCCTAGCATTGGAATCACCGCATGCCAGCAGCCTCACATACTAGAACAGGCAATGTCCAAGACCCCATCTGGCAGCCTGTCTGCAACGAGAAAGTCATGCATGCCGGACAATACTAGTGGATGCGAACACAAGCGACACGTCACAGCGTAGTCGCATGGAATGAAAGCACTGCACTGTGCAATGCAGGGAAGCCTGTCGCTGCAGCGGCGCGAGCCGCCCTTGCCAGCAGGCACCCTGCTTTGCGCCAGCACCACAGCGCCTTCTACTACTGGCATACCCCAACAAATGTTTGCTGAGCCGAGGTTCTACACGTGACAAAAAAGCCTGGGTCCGCATGACACGCATACCCAGCAGTAGATCAGCCATGCGCCTAGCAGCATGCTGTCCCAGACAGAGGCACCCTACTTCGCGCCAGCACCATGGCGCCTTCTACTACTGCTGGCATGCCCCAACGAAAGCTTATTGAGCTGAGGTTCTACACGTGACAAAAAGAGCCTGGGAATGCATGACACGCATACCCAGCAGCAGATCGGCCGTGCGCCTGGCAGCATGCAGTCCCAGACAGAGCACCAAGGCGCCTGCATGGCCCTCACCAGGGCTCCTCTGTGTATTGCAGACCAGCTCACGGCCACAACCCCCGCTCTTCAGCGGTGTGGGCCATTTAAAGAGCGACAGCCCTGCCAGGTGACATGTCACGAGCTGAGCGCGAGCCCACCTGCTGCCAAAAACCGTCCCAGCGACAGCGCCCATCCAGGCGCCCCACCACGGTGCAGGTCAGCGGTAGTGCGTAGCCTACAGTGGGCGTCAGCGCAGCAGCAAAACGCAGACAGCCCACAAACGCCACAACTCCACACTTGCTTGCGCCGGCCTGCGGCTCGCCTCAAACAGAGCACAGCTCTGCTCAAAAGACTCGCCCCTACGCTCGCAGTGGCAGAGTTGGTCGGGGCCCAAGCCTGGCCCCGGCGGAGGCAGTCACCCTGGAAAGGAGGCAGTCATCCTGAAAACTAGGGTTACAAGGGAGCCACGCCGCCCGTGACGAGCTGGGCCCGGCGGCAGCGGTGGCGCCCCGCCTTGCCGCAGGCGTGCCGCAGCATGGCCTTGAGCGACATGGTCAGCGCATCGTCCATCGGGTGCACCGCCGACAGCCGGTCCAGGCGCACCAGCAGGTGCTGCGGGTGCACCGCATAGGAGAAAACCTGCGCCGCCCAGCCCGTGTCGCTGAGCGCCGACGCTGCGCTCCAAAGCGGGCGCAGGCCACGCGCGCCATGCGACTTCATTGCCAGCAAGCGTCTCGAGATGACACAGTAAGATCGTCATGAGCTTATCAACAGCCAGAAAGTTCCGCTGCAGCATACCAACAATGCACGAGGGCACTTCACTGGGCAGAACGTTTGCTGGGTAGTGTGCACGGCAACACACAGGGACTTGCTCAAGCACTCCCCTGATCTGCACGCGATGCCGACAGGAACAGGGGAAACAGGCGCGACGGCGCACATGGGCCACGCGCTCCACGGCGGCCAGCTTCGCGGCGCGCTCCTCCAGGCCCACGCCGGCCAGGATGTTCAGGGCGGCGCTGCCCTCTGAGCTCTCGTCCAGGGGCACGTGCTCCAGCAGCGCGGTGTAGTTCAGCACGTCCGCGAAGGGCAGCATGGCGGCCAGCGCCGGGTCGAAGACGGCCGGCACGGCCAGGCCGGAGGCCAGGCAGTCCAGCAGCGCCGAGCGCGTGGGCGTGTCGCCGGACGGCTGCGCGCGTGCCGGGCGGTGCAAGTTTAGGGTTGTTCTAACCCTATTACTACATTACATGGGCCGCCGCAGCACGGCCCGAGAAGCTCAGCGCCCAAGGGTCTGCTGCAACCCCAGTCCTGCGGGCGCATGCGGTCACGCCACGGGTCTGAAGGCCTGCAGCCTGTCGGCCTTCTGGATCGGTCTGCAGCCTGCTGCATCCAAGACGCTCTGCCCGACGTGCGGGCCACTACGCACGGCGGCGCAGCTGCAGTTGTTCTGTGCGCGAGACGAGCGGCGCGCCTGGATGCAGAACCAGGCGCTGCGCAAGCCCTCCATGATCTCTGCGTAGGGCACAAAGTCGTAGTGCGCGAACGCGCACACGTTTGGCCGCTCCTTGCACGTCCGCATCAGGCTCTTCCTGAACAAGCCCGCTGCAGGCATCAGACATGCGCTTTGTCCTTGCGCAACCATGTCGCGCAAACACAGGACCAGCAGGCTGCGGTCATTGCGCCGGCCACCTGAGTCCGCGTGGGCTAAGCGCCATCGTGCTTTCAACACACACAGCGTGGGCCGACCTGAGATGAGAGCCGCGGAACTGGGCGGTGCAGACGGACGCCAGCCGCGTCTTGGCAGCGGCGCCGGCGCCAGCGGCCCGCGGCGGCGGCTGCATCGCCAGGCGGTGCACGCGGCCCAGGTACGGCACGGCGATGCTGTTGCGGTGCACCGCGCGCCGGCCGGCAAAGCGCTTGCGCCCATGCTCGGGGTGCTCCTCCGTGAGTGCCTGGGCGGGGTGTGCACCTGTGAGCGCGAGCCCAGGGCCGACAGGTGGCTCGCGCGCTGCCGAAGGCCACCAGCTCATCAGCAAGGAAAAGGCCATGGCACATATCGGCGGCCAGGCACAGCCGGGCGGCACAACCCGGGGCTGGCGAACATGGCAGGTGCACCAGGCGCATCAGACGCGCCTGCCGCACCGCAGCCAAGCTCCCTTGTGCCGCCGCGGACGGCGCCGAGCGCGGCTCACACCCTGGCCCATGCATGCGGGGCGCCGCGGGCGGCGCGCCTCGGGGCTCGCAAACATGATGTCGCGCGCGAGCGGGTGGCACATGAGCGGCACGCCCCAGCCCTCGCCGCAGCCGCGCCGGAAGCCCCACTCAATCTCCGACAGCGCCATCCAGTGTGGCTTGCGGCCGAGCGCCGGCAGCAGCGCGGGCGCGTCCGCCCAGAAGTCAGCCATCAGCGCGTCCACGGCCGGCTCGGTCCAGTTGGGCTTGCAGGCGCCCTGGCCGACCAGGCGCATCACGAGCTGGCTCGCCCAGAGCGGCACGTAGACGAGGTCGGCTGCCTCCACGCTGTGCACGCGCAACGGCGAGGCCAGCAGCTGCATGTGCACATGCATCTCGAGCGCGTAGTACTCCGTATCCCTGCCGCACCAGGGTTCTTTACAGGGTCATGACGGGTGGCCGTCAGGCGCATCTGGCAGGCGCAGGGATGGGCGTCCTCAGGCCAGGAGCGCGCAGGGCGCCGCATGCCGTGCCACACAAGTGCGTCATGATGTGCGGAGCGAGGTTACACTGGCACTGGTGGCTCGAAGCAAAATGCCACTCATACGTCACGCGACTTCCTACCGGACATGAGGTGCAGCCAGGCAGTGCAATACAGCTGTCAGAATAGTCATGCATGCCAGGTGTGCGGACAGCTGCGGCAGAACACAGCGCGCCATGCTGCACCACTGGCTTGATCCATCCCAGCCCTACGTACTAGCGCCCAGGCAGGGTGGCTCGCTCAGCCATGCGTATATGGTTCGACTGCATCAACATTACGATGCACAGCCCGCACCTGAAGTTTGCATGTTCATCCAGAGCGGCGGTCACCAGAGGCCCCAGCGGGTTGCCCAGCAGCGGCTCCAGGCTCCAGCCCGGCTCGGTGCAGTTCTCCAACACAACCTGTGCCGCGGCCACCAGACACAGGCACTTTAGAAGGCACTTGAGCAGAACATGTGCATCACCCGCTGCCTCTGGCCAGCTGATTGGTCAATGTAGGGCAAGCGGCTCCGTACCTTCCAGCACAAACCTGCGCCGTGCATGCTGTAGCAGAGCGATGTTGCTTGGGCAGGTTCTGAGCACCCCATATTTAAAGGGGCCTGAAGGCTTTTCAAAGCCTTCACACATACCTTTGCTCGTTGCTTTTGCATACATATGCTAGCATGGTGTGCACATGGAGCGCACCAGGTTGATGTTGTACTTTGGTGGTAACTCTGCCACATATATGCGTGCGTGCGCGTTGCTGAGCAGGTCATCCGCTGCTTGCGCAGTAACTGCGCTGCGCCCTTGCGCGACAGCGAACGCCACTGCGCCCCTGTGCTCACCTGCACCCTCGAAGAGTCACAGCGAATTATGGACTGGCAAGGCTGGAGATGCCAATACACTGCTGCATCCCCTTGCCGAGTCTTGCTGACGAGCAAACGACACTGCTGAGACAGCAGCATGTTGTCTCAGCAGCACGCTGCTGTCTCAGTACTGTATACTGGTATACTGTATACTGGTGCGCACCAGTATACGATGGAAGACCATGCACGCCGCGGGCGGCACTCATCCAGACTGCCGAAAAGAGCACACTCCACATATTCCTGGTGCATCCAAGGCAGTCGGCTCAGTCTTGGTACCAGGCTGCACACAAGAAGGCAGGTGTAGAGAACCTGCACTGCATCAAACTGCGCTACTTGTGCCTCTGCTCTCAGCTGTGACCCGCACAGGTGCCTGGCTGAACGGCCCAACCCAGACACAGAGGCACACGTAGCGAGTCGGGACCTGCACCTCATAGCGCGGCACCTTCGTTCCATATCACATCGCGCAATAAGCTTTGCCTCACAGCACAGTCTGTCCCTCAGTGTGGTTGCAAGTGCTTTTGATAAGTGCCGCCTAGCCTCCGCACAACTGGAACCGCCACAAGATGAAAATTTTCCACTAAGTAGCTTAGTAGCAGTAGCTGCTTGTGCTTGGGTTTCGCCGAGCCGACGTTACAGGATAGGTTGGTGGTTGATGGTGCACGCGTTCCAGTGGATAGGCCATGGCCTGCCATTGAGCAGCTCAAAATTACTATCACTTACACAGATCTAAGCCATACAGACATCCATAAGCAGAGTTCACTCCGCTCATAGCCTGCTGTACTTGTGGGCATCAACGAACTTGTGAGGCTCGCTTGCGTTACCACAAGAGCTTCGCTTGACTTCAATAAAAAAGGCAGAGGCACAGCAAGACAGTGTGCCATCTGCTGTGCTTCCTGTTGCTGCCTAAACCATTCTACCCGAACAGAAACTGATGCAGTGCACGGCACCTTGGCGCCACCTCACCACCGCTCATAGTGGTTGCAGTAGCCGCCAGGGTTGTTGGTCAGGTACCTGCCGGCGACACACAGCTCGGATCAAGGCGCTGCTGCGCTCAGCAGCTTGCCGCATGTCTGGTACACACATGGCACACGCGCTGCCAGCTGTCACACCAGCAAGGCACTACCCTTTCCGCCGAGCTCACTGCACGGCCAATAAACACATGGACAGGTTGTGTCAAGCTGCCAGGGGGGCCACGGGCGCGCACTCCTGGTGATAGTCCTCCGCATCCCACCACTTCTGCTCGGGGATGATCTCGGTGGCGATCCTCTTCCCGCCAAAGCACTCCTTCTGCAGCTTCGCTGTCACCTCCTGCCGCTCGCCGCGCGTCACGCAAAGTGAGCCCGACACGGCGCCCCGCTCCAGAGCGCGCAGGGGCGCTTGGACTCCTTCTCATGGACAGCACGGGGACTTGGCGCACCTCGGCGACGCGCTTCTGCTCGTCATCATGATAAAAAATGGAGCTGCGGTACTGAGTGCCCACGTCGTTGCCCTGGCGGTTGGGCGTGGTCGGGTCGTGGATGCAGTAAAAGTACTCCTGCGGCGACAAGGGTATCAGTACGATGCCTGGACACTCCAAATGCGCACAATTGGCCCCCCAGGCAGTGCAGCAGGCACTCGGCGCACCACGAGGTCTGAGTACTTGACCTTGCTGGGGTCGTACTCGAAGCGCACGGCCTCCGCGTGGCCAGTGGCACCTGAGCACACTGCCTGGTACCTGGGAGCACAGGAGCGCATAACTTATCATAAAACGTTAAAAAATGTAACAGCTTAGACGTTAGCAGCCTGTGTCTGGCACACAGGCTCTAGCCATGCGCTTCGTGTGCACACTTTGGATTCTGCGCGTCGCCCCCGGTGTACCCCACAGCGCTCTTCACGATCCCGTTCTTGAACTTCTTGTTGATGTAGTGCTCCACGCCCCAGAAGCAGCCCTGCGCCAACGCTAAACACTTTTTGAGACTCTTCCACCCAGGATGCGCAGCTCGGTGACGCGGTTATGCCGCACAGACTGCGCACATACAGAAAACAGCACTGACCTGTAGCAAACCACAACATAAGCTGCTAAGCATGCTCTCATTTTTGTACTACAAGCAGAGTGGCATCTACCGGTGGCGCACGCATTACTCTCGCCAACACTAATCGAGCAGTACTACTACCCGTGTGAGCATGTTTTACTGCGTGACTCGCCACACACCGCGGCAAAGGTAGCCGGCTCTGTCGTGCTGGCCATAGCGGTAGCGGAGCGCGCGGACAGTAGGCTGAAAGCACCGAGCACGGCAGGGAACAGCACAGCGCGGTGTCCGAAGAAGGCCTTGCTGGCCGGGGCCGCCTTCTGAAAGGCTGTAAACGCTCTTGCCGGTGCACGGGCGCAGCGAGACAGTGGTGGGCGCGCCAGGGCCGGGCTCGAGACGAGCCTGCTCGCAGTGGCAGCTGCAGACATTACACTATGCAGGTGCTAGCACAAGGACCAGCCCGGCCTGCCAAGGCACTGCTAGGGTATTGAGCCCCCTTCCAGGCCCGCATGTCCCACATGGCTACTTCGTACGGAGAGTAATGTCGGCCTTTTCCGGTTGGTGGATGGTAGAATAAAGGCAGTTGCGGCAACTGAGTTGCCTGATACGGCGGCAGTAAGAGTTTTTAATATATTGTTTCCGTTCCTTGCTGTGCAGAGCATAGCATCTTAAGGCCGTGAGAGTGGGCGTAGTAAGCAGGCGGCCCGTGCGCAGCTCAACACCAGCAACCTTGCCCTATTAAACATGGAGTAGTATGCCTCATACACTTTGCGGATAGCCTGCAGCCCTTGGTCACTGTTGGGGAAGTTGCGGAGAACGCCCTTTTCCCGCCTTTGAAGGTCTCTGTGCAACTTGCATTGCATGCGTGAACAAAGGCGTTCTGCGCAGCATCGCAAACAATGAAAAGGGCCTGCAGGCTATCCGCCTTGTGTACGAGACACACTACAACATGTTTGGTGGGCACGGCCAGCCCAGCCAGGGTAGCCTGGATGAGGGCACTTAGAGCAGCGATCCCTTGGGCGGAGTGTCTTGAAAGATAGAGCAGCTGGGAGACCTGTGACGGAGTGCACATGCAGGTGCCTCTAACTGGATTTTGACGCTATGAGCTTGACACCAAGAGCGTTCCTGGCTCACGCAAGCATGGCTGTGCCAGTGTCTGACTTGTGAGCGTATCCATTAGCAGCGCTGATCGTGGATAGCATGCCACGCGTGATGCAGGTCTGTGCTCGCACTGTGCACGCGTTGTAGTGCTCCAGAGGGTGGATGTGTGCAGCACAAGCGGGGCTGCTCAGCAACAACACGTACACGTAACGTGGGCGAGCTGCGTTGGCCAAGCGCACTAGCCAATTGAGGTATAGGAGGATCAGGCAGGGGAGCACCAAGGCTGGTGCAGGCTAGGCAGCTCGGGGCTGTTATTGTAAAAGCGTGTGCTTGCCGGTCCAACTGTGAAGGCACGTGCACATGCAGTACTTCCCAGGCACCTGCCAGTCACTGGCGCTTGCAGACTGTCAGCTGGCACTAGTGGTGCGGCACTGACAGTGCCTGCCAGCACACTGCCCTTCCTGCGGCCCAGGTCAGCTAGTACTGGCACATGTGCTGTGCAGCACTGCCAGGCACAGTGCCTGGACGACATTGTGCCCAACCCCGCTACCTTTCTAGCACCGCTGCTTCCATATGCACACATGTGCCGGGCCAGTACCATGCTGGGCACAGCGGGAAAACGCACCGCACTCACCCCTTAAAAATGACCGTAAAACGGTCCTTGCAAGGTCTTGGGGGGGGTACGGCCAAGCTTCAGACAAGGCTACTTGAGAAGGAAATAGAGAGGGCGAAGAGAAGGCTTCGGCCAGAAAGGAACGTTGCCTGTGTACCAGGAGAACTTGAAGGAAAGTATTGCGGAGACACTCTCTGAAAGGTTTTAAGTACACCTCTCCTTCGCCCGAGCCCCTGGCGAGCTAGCGTGCAGCCAGTCCTAGCGCGATGGGGCGAAAGTCGCTGAAGAAGGACAGGTGAGGATTCTGCGCCAACTGGTTGGCAAGCGTACGTGTTTAGCGTGCTTGTTCGGTGGTGGTCCAGCATCACTTTTGCGTGGACTCTTGTTGCTTAAAACGCTGACCAGAAGTGTGCGCCAAGGCGCAGCGCTCAAGCCCGTGAATGTGCACGTGCACGTAGCCCAGGCCCGGGCCGACAGCGGTGTGCTCTGCAACAGGGGGTACATGACCGCCACCGAGTGGCGCACGGAGGGCGGCGGCTTCAAGGACCGCAGCGGGGGCGGGTTCAAGCGCCTGCCGTTCCACTGCTGCGCGATAGCGTTCACGCCGTTCGAGGACCCGGTGCCGCCCCGGCGCCCGTGGCGGCCTGCGCTCGCCCCCTGCGCAAGCAGGGCCGACGACAGGGCGCTGGCGGCGCTGGCCAACGTGCGCCTGCCAAGCGCGCTGTGCTGGCGCCGGCAGGCGTGCACGCTGGACGGCACGACGTACGACATCACCAACATCGTGCCCTACATCCAGAAGTTCCACCGCCACCCGGCCACCGGCGAGCCGCTGGAGCTGAAGGACGTGGTGAAGCTGACGTTCCACAGGAATGCGGACGGCGAGTACCACTGCCCCGTGCTCGCCAAGGTGTTCACGGAGGCGACGCACATCGTTGCGCTGCGCCCCACCGGCAATGTGTTCTGCTACGAGGCGCGCGGCCCCACCTCACCGCTTCACCTTTCGCGGCTTGCCAAAGTTGCAGCTGCGTGCTGTAAGGCGCTCTGCCCAATAACGGGCAAGCATTCCCTGCTTGCGCCCAACAGTGTGATCGTGGATAGCCTTCCTTTGCCGCATGCGCCCCATGGCAGCTGTAGCGCGCAAGTGCAGGCTTACCCCGCATTTATGCCTGTGCCTGGGGTCGTGGTCGTCCGTCTCTGACCTGGCATGTCTCTGCCGGGGCAAGACAGCCTGACCCTGCCTCGTTTCATTGCAGAGGTCGTCTGCATCACCGCGATGTCAGGTCTGCTTTGCTACTGTCCAGCTACGCCTTCTCACCTGGCTAGCCCGCCAGGGCTAGCCAGGTGAGCCGGCCAGGCACCATTGGGTGTTTGCTGGCAAGCGCGAGCGCTCCCCACGGCAGCAGCTGCAGAGCGTGCGGTCGCTGGGGCGCCGGTGGCGCAACGCTGCTTACGCATCTCCGCCGGAGCGCTGTCTACGGTGGCGCCGCGCTGGGGCCGGGCGGCGGCGCGCTGCGGCGCAGCCCCTGGCGGCGGCGGCTGACGGGCGGCGCGCGCGCGCCGCCCGCGGCAGGCGATCGCCGAGCTGAACATCAAGCCCAAGTTCTGGAAGGACCTGCTCACGGACGAGCCCTTCACGCGCAAGGACATCATCCACTTGCAAGACCCGCTCAACCTGCAGGCGCGCCGCCGCGGGAGCAGAGCAGCCTGATTGGCTGGCCGCCGGGAGCCTAGCGTTTGGGGCGGCGTCGCGGCGGCAGGTCGCACTGCGAGTGTGGTGGTGAGCGGCGCGCGCGCGGGACATGCGTCCGTGCTCTCACCGTGGCCTCGCGGCATTCAGAGCCTGTTCGTATTGTGTTGCTGTGGGCGTGGGGCTCGCCTGCGCTCTCGTCGCGCGGTGGCCGTCCGGGCGCTGGCGGCCAGACAAGGGCAGCGCCGCCAGCGGGGATCAGAGCTGGGCAACAGGGCAGAGCTCCCGCAGGCTCGGGTGCAAGGCGCCCGGTTGAAAAAACGGCGCCGCCGGCTGCGCAGGGCAAGAACCTGTCCGACTTTGACCACGTCAAGAAGGGCCTGGCGCTGGTGGGCGAGGAGGAGCTGGCGCAGCAGGCGGCCGACCCCATGTTCGGCATCAAGGCCGACGGGCTGTCCGAGGACGTAAAGCGCGCCATGGGCAAGCTCAACTCCGCGGACGCCGCGCAGGCGCGGCCCCTCCCGGCCGCCGCCCGGGCCCTGCCCGTCGTTGCTCGCCAGGGTGGCGTTGCATCAGTCCATCCGCTTGCGGTGGCGGGTGACTAGCGCACAGGCACATGTGGGGCACTAGCGGAGCACTAGTCCGGCATGCCGGGCGTGGCAGCTTAGACCAATTCACTGCTCCTTGGAGCATCGAGCGCCCTCCCGGCGCAGAGCACTTTGACGCTTCAGTTCCCATGACAGCAACTGGCTGCCTGTGATCCGCTGAAGGAGCGCACTCCGGCCGCGCGCAGGCGCTGGAGGCCGGCGGGGGCGGCAAGAACGCGCAGGCGCTGCGCAAGCTGGCCGAGGCCCAGTCCGCTGCCAAGGCCAAGCGCAAGGGCGGCGACGACGCGGCGGCCCCGGCGAACGGCGGGCCTGACCCACGCCTGCAGGCGCGCCCTCGCACATAGCAAGGTTTACTAGGTTGGTGCTGCTTCCTCATGCTGATCACCTGGCGGTGTGCTTGCGCGTTAGGAAACTTCTTGTAGTAGCGCACTTACCACCTTGTCACAAGAGAGCCGAGGGACTCCTGCCCTGATCCCTCAATGCATGCAATGCCTCATACCTTGCTTGCATGTGCATTACACTGTCATGAAGTGTTTCATTATGTGACGGGGCTAGCTGTGCGCGCAGCCGCCAGAGCGCACAGAGAATGCCGTTACCTTCAAGCCCGGCACGTCGACGTGGGCGACTGACGACCCCTCGCAGGCCCCGCCCTGGGTCCGTGCACAGGCAAGCGGCCCACCCAGACCCTGGGATCCGCAGGCTCTGGCCAGGTCCTCACTCGTATCTGTGCGCGCTCTCTGGCTGTGAGAGGCCCTCGGGTGCTTAGCTGCAAACCAACGCGTCGGCTGAGCTACCAGACACAAGACACTGGCGTGCCTGTGACAGATGGCTCCTGATGAGCACTGCACGGTTTGAACGTCTGTCATGGCGTGCCGGCTCTGCTCGCCGCGCGTGATGCGGGCTGCGCTCCGGCAGCTGTACAGGCGCCAAGCTGCCGCGGGCGGGCCCGAGGCACAGGGGCGCGCCCGCCCGGCCCTGGCGGCGCGTGGCCACCCGCCGTGTGCCAAACCGGCCGTTCGCGCGGCCGCGCAGATGCGCAAGGAGCTGGAGGCGGGCACGTGGCGCGGGCAGGCCAAGGACGCGCCCGCGGCGGGCGCGCCAGGCGCGCCGAAGCTGGTGCCAACGCCCTACATGAGCGTCCAGTACAAGGAGGACACCATGCGCACCACCGGTGCGGCGCTCCCCGTCCGGCTGCGCCACATGTGGCGCAGCCGGGCGGCCGCCTCGGCGACGGCAGGGGGCGTCCTCTCAGGGGGCCGTGGCCGGAGCTGGAGCGGCGGATGCGGAACAGCCCGAGTTTTGACACGCCTGCCATGCAGATGCAGCACCCGTTATGCCAATCTGTTGCGCATCACTGCTGCATCTTTGTTGCATACGCTGGCGGGGACGTGGTGCCCGCTTTTGCTCTTGCAGCAGCGCGCGCGCCCAGCGCCAACCAGCCGGGCTGCACGGCGGTGCGCCGCGCGCAGGCGCGGCGTCGCGGTCCTTCACGTCCACAGCCGTGGGCGTGGCCACCAAAAACACGCGCGTGCAGGCGCGCTCACCCCAGTCATCTTTGACACGGCTCTGTGCAGCTGCTGCCTGTGCAGTGCATCCATCTGTGGTAATGCTGGGGCGCTTCTGCCCAGAGCTCGCTCACTCGCGTGCAGCGTAAGGAGCGCTGGCAGGACTTCCGTGTGCAGCATCGCGCTGAGGGTGCCAGGGGTTAGGGCAGGCATGCCGGGATCAAGCAGGCCCTCCCATGCGCACCATTGCCAGAGGTAGGGTCAGGGTCAGGGTTACTGGGTACTGAGCATAACCTTGGCTTTGGGCAGGTGCGCGTGGAGCGCTGCCCCAGCGCCAAGGCGTACCTGCGCCTGCACACCAGCCTGGGCGACCTCAACCTGGAGCTGCACTGCGACCTCGCGCCGCGCGCGGCCGAGAACTTTTTGGCGCTGGCCGAGGGCGGCTACTACTCCGGCACCGCCTTCCACCGCTCCATCCGCAACTTCATGATCCAGGCGCGCCGCGGCGGCCTGTGTGGCTCTGCATCAGGCGGGCGCGTCTGCCTGGATGCCGATAGCCTGACGGGACAGGCCGCGGGCGGCTGCCGCATCGGCACTGCCTAGTGTAGCCCCACCTGCAGCCTCCGACTCGCGTGCTGCAGTCGGGGGCTGGCGCTGTGGCGGTAAGGTGCAAAATTTGCGCAATTTGCGTTGAGGACCCTCTAACCTACCCTACCTACCTCTTTGCTCATTGTATCAGGGTGCTCCATACAAGCCCCAGATGGTGGCTGGCGCTCCGCTCTGATAGATATATCTGTCTTGCGTCACATCAGCAGACAGAGCGCGCCGGCGGCGCGCGCGCAGGGCGGCGACCCGACCGGCACTGGCACGGGCGGCGAGTCGATCTACGGCGCGCCCTTCCGCGACGAGCTGGACCAGCGGCTGACCCACGCCGGGCGCGGCGTGCTGTCCATGGCCAACAGCGGCCCGCACAGCAACGGCAGCCAGTTCTTCATCCTGTTCAAGAGCGCGCGGCACCTGGACTTCAAGCACACCGTGTTTGGGCGCGTCGTGGGCGGCGCGCCCCGCGCCGCAGCTGCGTGTGAAAGGGCCTGCACGCTTGACGTGACGCGAAACCTGAAGCGCACGACATGCACAACATTGCATAGGCCCATATATGAGGAGGTAGGAATAGCTAGGTGCAGAAATGCAGCCTGTGAAGCAGCGAGCTGCGCCATCCTGAGGTTGCCGACCTTTGCCTCTCCAACGCGGTTGCGTTGCTTACATCAGCAGAAGCTGTGCCAGACTCGAGTGGCCAAAGCGGAGGCGCATGTGGCCACCAGGCGCCCCTGCGCGGCGCAGGGCTGGAGACGCTGACGGCGATGGAGCGCGTGCCCACCGACGCGGACGACCGGCCGAAGACGGACATCCGGATAACCGGCGCGACCGTGTTTGTCAACCCGTACAAGGACGAGGAGGAGGCGGAGCGGAAGGCGGCCGACGCGGAAAGGGCAAAGGTGCGGGGTGCTTCTGCGCTGCACCCTGCGGCTTAAAATCCAAAGTGCGGGTGATTGGGCGATCAATAAAAGATCCGGAAGGGTGTTATGGCAGTTCTGATGCTCAAGGTGGCACCCCTGCCTACACACCATGACACGAATTTTGAGCTGGTTGCATCCAGGCCATGCACGTGCTTGCTGGCAGAGCGCGTGGTGCTGGCCGCGAGGCGCGCGCCGCAGTGGGGTCGATGCCGGGGTTAAGGCGTAAATGCTGCCGATGCCTAGACGCTCTGAAACCAAGCGCCGATGCATGTGCATGTGCTGTCACGTAAAGAGGTAAATGCAAAGTCCAAAAAGGGGTTGGAAGATGATGGATGGGCGCGGCTGCGCAGACGGAGAAGGAGGCGGGCCCGCCGACCGAGAGCGAGGCGGTCGGCACCTGGTTCTCCAACCCAGCCGCGAGCGCCGCCGCCGCGACCGCGCCCGGCGCCGCCCCGCCCGCCGAGCACGCCGGCGTTGGCAGGTACCTGCCGGCGGCTGCGCTGCGCGGCGCGCAGCCGCCCGCATCGGCGGCGCCCGCGGCTGGGCAGGCGGACCCTGCAGGCGAGGGTGGGCGCATAGATACTGGTGGCCTACAGGATCCGCACGGCAACGGCGCGGCCGGCGCGCGACCGGCGGCCAAGCGGTTGAAGGCGGGCGCCGGGTACGGCAATTTTGACGTGTGGTGACTCCCACAGGGTGCCAGCAAGGGTGGCGCCGGTGTGGCGGCAGCTCGGCTTTCCCATGTTTCTGGTCTCTGGACGACAGCTGTTTGTTCATTGTACATTGGTCTGTCTGTGTTGTGTTTGTGCAATAGGAGTTGCCAGTCTGTCGTGTCACTGCATTTCCAGGGGTGTAGGACTGAGGCATTGTGGGACACACTGTCACTTGGAGTGGCCAAGCTCTGCTGCGTCGCACTTCCATGCAGTGCAGACTTGCTCGGCCCAGCTTACAGCCACAGTGCCTCTGCTACAAGGAGCGCCCTAGTTAGTTACTGGCCGCGGCTGCCGCGCCATGGCAGCAGAGGGGACGGGGTCATGTACGACATCATGCTGCCGCAGGTTTCTTAATACAGGAGCGAGTCATGCGTTGTGTCACATCCAAGTGCTGGTATCGCTCATCATGCAAGAAAACAGGCCCAGGCACAATGTGAGGCTAACTAGGCTGAAAAGAAAAACAAGCAGGCGCCCTCACGAGTCACTTTCCGTTCACTGAGGTTCTGGGTTTAAAACATCTGCGTTCCTCACAGCGGTTGTTGGTTCATCTCCATGAGCAGCTCTCCACATCAGCCCGTGACTTTGCAGTGCCCAGGCTTGGCGCAGCAGCAGGATGATGCCAGAGCAGCGTAACGCTGCCGCAAACGGCGGCCAGCACGCATGCGAGGCACCCTGGCGCCTGTTGCTCAGCGGCCAGGCACATGTGAATCCTGCCTTGCCGCCAGCTGCCGCGCAGCCCGCCGCGGCAACCCACTCCCCAAACCCAGCCTGGGCCGCGCAGCTGACCACCCTGTTGCACCGGGCGCCGCCTCGCACCCCACGGTCAGGCGGCGCGCGCATGGGCTGCAGGGCAAAAAAAATAAAAAATAAAATAAAAATCCCTCGTGCGCAAGTCCACGCCGCATGCGTGCCACTGCAAAGCGCCTCCGCGCACCCAGCGTCGCCATACCAGCGGGTGTGTCACTGCGCGCTCCCACCCACATCGCTCAGCTGCAGCTCGATGTGTGCACCTGCCCAGCACGCAGCTCAGGCAGCCACTCACACGCTTCCCTGCTGGCCTGCGCCCGCCCGCCCGGCAGCGCACTGCGCCTGTGGGCCTTCAGCTGCACACCCTCTCAATATACATGTTACGTTGACACTTGACAAACAACCAAGGCTGCCAGCTGCGGAAGGCGCTTGAAAGCGAGTCAGCACTGCGGGCGAGCGCGGCGCGCACCCTGAAGCCCGAGCCCTGCGCGCGGCGCATGTTGGCCTGCGCGAGCGTCAGGTCGGCCGGGTCGGGCAGCGCGGCGGCCGCCCAGGGGTGCTCCAGCGCCTGGCTCGCCGTCAGCCGGCGCGCGGGGTCGGTCACCAGCAGCCTGGCGATGAGGTCCTTGGCGCTGCGCGCAGGGTAGGGTTGGCGGACAGTTAGCCACCGCTCGCTGCAAGGCCTTCCGCCAACAGGCGCGCAGAGCGGGCCGCCAGGCCCGCGGACGACCTTGACAGATCAGCCTGAGCCTTGTCAGAGTGTTGAAACCGCTGGTGCGACCCTCGTATCATTGATGTATGGCGAGAAATGAGCAGCAGGCACGTTCTGGTGTCCAGGGCAGACCCCGCGCTAGCTCTGTTGGCTCACGTGCACGCCCGGCAACCGGATGCAGGCCCCGGAATGCATGGGCACAGCGCATGTGGTGCGCCCCAGGCCCCGCAGGGGCACACCTGTCTGATACCAGGTCCCACACGGGGTCGTCAAAGGCGTAGAACCCTGACCGGATCTTTGCGAAGAGCGCAGGCTCGTTCTCATCGTAGAACGGCGGGTATCCTGCGCATGCAGCCCTGTAAAGCACAGCCGCAGCGGACAACGCTGCACCTGCCAAGCATCGGAGGCACTCTTCCGTGCTGCGACACAGCCTCCAGACACTCGCAATGCATTTCATCTCCAGGCTATGGTCCAGCGCCGTTGCATTTCCCGCCCCCACATATACATCGCTCCTTGAACCCAAACGGGTTCCAGGGGGAATGTGCAGGACAGACGCGCACCGCCCAGCAGGATGAAGAGCACGATGCCGACGCTCCACAGGTCCACCTCCGGCCCGTAGATGAGCCCCGGCGTGCCCTGCCCAGCAAGCCCATGCTTGCATGCACTGCATGCCTGACAGGCTGACACGCATGCAGCCAGTGCATGAAGGAGATGGTAAGTTGCACGCCAACTAAAGAAGCGCACATGCACACTGTGTTGGCCCTAAGCAAGGGGCGATAGAGTCTCCAGAACATCACCATCGTGGAGCAAGACATGCATCTTATTACTTCTCTGCACAGTGTCTTCTGAGTCTCTCTCAGTGCACCCCGCCGGCAGGTCGGCGCTTAATCTCGGGGTGCGCTGCAGCCCCCACCAGGATGACCTCGGGCGCCACGTACTGCGGCGTCCCGCACACAGTCTCCAGCGTATTGCTGACAGCCTTTTTCGCAAGGCCAAAGTCTGCGCGCGCGCGGCTGCCGAGTCAGCTCGTCGAGGCAGCACGGGACCATGGCTGCAAGGGCGCCTGCGATGCCGCGTCCAGGCAGGCCCCGCCTGTCCATGAACAGGCTTGACTAGCGATCGGCCGCATGGCCCTGCAGCCACCGTGCCTGGTGCCATTGATCTGACCTCTCAGATACCGGTCAGCAACATGGTTGCAGGAGGGCGATGCTGCAGTGGCCTCGCTTGTCGGCGGACCTTAAGTCATGTCGAATCCTGTCTTGCGATAATACGCGTGTCAGAAGCCTGCACAGATACTCATTTTGCTGCAAGAAGCGGCTCTGGGCTGCACACCGGCGATCTTCACGCAGGAGATGTTGTTTGGCGCCGCCAGCAGCAAATTCTCCAGCTTCAGGTCGCGATGCACAATACCCCTGCCGCCTTGGCACAGGGAGTGTAAGTGCTGCATGAGCTGCATGTGCACGCGTGCTCCTGGCGCGCTCTGCAGACGCGACTGACACGGCGGCACGCAGCAGCGGGCGCGCGCCGCGAGTGCAGGTACTCGATGCCGCGCAGCAGCTGCACCGCGCAGCTGCGCGCGTCGGCCTCGCTGTACGACCCGCGCGCCAGCACCGCGTCCAGCAGCTCGCCGCCCAGCAGCAGCTCCGTGATCAGGTACACCTGGGCGCGCGGCCCTCCAATTTCGCATGTGCCCAAGGTTAGGGTAGGGCACCTAACCCTACCCTGGCCCAGCGCAAAAGGTACACCGCGCGCGGGCCTTCGCGCGGTGAATGACCGCAGAAATTAAGTGCTCGCAGGGCGCAGCGTCCTGATCATCAGGCTAAGGGCGCATCATGCCTGGAAGCTAGCAGAGCTGCCGGTTTCGCGCAAGCAAGCGCCGGCGCCCGCCGGCGACGCAGAGAGCCAAGGGCGCCGGCGGCGCGCGCGCGCGGCGCAGCGGGGCGCGCGCGGCCGCGCCTTGTTGTTCTCCTCAAAGTATTCCTTCAGGAAAATGACGTTGGGGTGGTCCAGGCCGATGAGGATGTCGATCTCCTTGAAGATGTCGTCCTGCGCCCGGGACGCTGAACGTGAGTCGCAGCCCAGGCTAGGGCCCACACTCGTATTTTCTTACCTGCTGTGCTGCGCACCCCACTGGACTGCGCTGGCCCTGCAAGTGCACGTCAGCGCGAGCTGTACGCCAGGTAGCTGCACCAGGCTGCAGCTCGCATGTACTGTGAGCCCGCCCGTGCCTGCGTGCTCTCATAGTCGTTCAGCGGGCGGCCTGGCTCCGGCAAGCCCATGATCTTCACCGCGTACTCCTTGCTGGTGGCCCGTTCGGTCGCCAGCTTGACCACCGCAAAGCCTGCGCTCACGGGGAGGGTCTCAGCGCACTGAAGCACCTGCCAAGGCTGGGTGCGCCTATTCGGAGCTGCACCTTTAATGGGCACGTGCACACACGGCTCAGTGCGAGGCGGGCTCAGCACAGCCGCTCGTGCTCGGCACAGAGTCCCACTGATGCACAAATCCACAAGATGTCCCTCTTCGCGCGCCAGTAGTTGACTGCACTGCGTTGTAAGCCCTGAGCAAGCTGATGTGAGCAGGGGTGCGCCGCACCCCCACTGCCCAGCGTGCGTCCAATCTTGTAAACATCCCGCACGTGAGCATCGGTGCGCAGCTTGCACCTGCCACACTGCCCTGTCAGCCCTTCACTCCGTGGTGTGTGTTATGAGGCGACACTTGTTCGCGGTGAGCAGAGATCCTTGTCCGGCGTGCAGCAAGGGCGCACAGAGGCCGTGCAAAAACGGGCTGAGGCGGCCGCTGGGTCGCGGCCTTGATCGCGACCGTTTCATAGCCGTCGTGCGCCTTTGGCTTGCCCCCGCATGCACCCATCAGCCCCGGGCGCTCCCCGGCTGGGGCTCCCGGCTGGGGGCACAACGCGGGCGACGGGGACACTGCAAACTTTCACTAGAACAGCAGCTTCCCTAGCGTCTGCAACTGCGGTTGATAACGCACAGAGCTAGAGGGCGCAGGTTGCCCAGCCACTCAGTGCAAGTGATCGATCTCAACGGTCAGTACTAGAACGTCTGTTTCTGTGCCTGCGCTGTCAGTGGTGTTCCAGACGTAAGTGTCAGTCGAGCATCCACCTTCGTCTCCAAACTCACGTCCGCACGTGCGCACAGCTAGGGTTGCACACCTTGAATTGCTTGCGCCGTGCATCTGTTGATCACGTACACTGACATCAGCGATCACTGGCTGCGGCATCGGTCAACCCCTGACACTGACACTGAACACATCATCAAGGCCAATAAAGCGAGCACCGGTCTTGCCACCTAGTGCAGCCACTTCTGCTGAGCAGCTTTGTGCACGGCAGCCTTCAGCTGCGGTTCAGAGGCGTGCTGGACATCACTGCAATGCAGCGGCATCTGCGGGACTGAAGCCACCTGCAGCGCAGTCCCCACCATGGCTTGGCTGGCCGCCCAGGCCAAGGGCCGCGGCGCGCCCGCCGCGGCCCCATCAGACTCTGTTGCGCAGCGCATCAACATGTACCTGGAGCCGCCCCCGGGCGAGGTGACCATCGAGGATTTTGAAGGCCTCGCAGTCGACCGGCTGCGCGGTGCGCGCGCCAGCCCTGTGCAACACTTATTCACAAGCGATACTGCACAGCAACTGTTGCGCTAGTTGGCGGGCTGCTGTGCACTGTCAAAACAACAGTACAAGATGGGCTTTGGCGGTCTGCTTGGGGCTCCACTGGCAGCACGCTGACACTGTTCCCTTAATGCGCAGTGCTGAAGGGGCTGGAGGAGACGAAAGCAAAGGGCGTCAAGGGCGAGCAGCTGCAGGTGGACCCCCCAGCGCAGCTGTGTGGGTGCATGCTTGCAATCCTTCAAAGAGCACGATCATCCTGGTCGGTCCGCTTGGTTTTGTGGTGACTGCTTAAAGGTTGTCGCCTGCTTCTTGCACCTCCAGTCACACCTGGGCTCTCGCGCTGCCGGCATGGTTCCGCGCCTGCCCCAACAGCCCGGGCTGCCGCGCGGCGCACGCAGGCGGCGGCGGTGGCCCTGGCGGACAAGCACCTGAGGGGCGACGGCGGCGGCTGCGACGCGCGCTGGCGCGACGCGGTGTCACACTGGGTGCTGCGCCTGGCGTACTGCCGCACCGAGGAGCTGCGCCGCTGGTTCCTCGCGCAGGAGTGCGAGCTGTTCCGCGCGCGCTTCCGCGCGGAGCCGGCCGCCAGCCAGGCGCGCCCTCTGCGCTCTCTCATCCCCAGCACGCCGACCGGAGCGTCAGCGAAGCGGCGCAGCGCTGCGCGCTGCGCCTGGTCTGCGCTCGCGGGCAGGACTGGTCGCGTTCGGAGCCGGACCCCAAGCGGTGCCGGAGCCCGCAGCGTGCCCACCTTCTGCCTCGCAGGCTGGTCGCTGGCTGGGGCTGCACGCGGCTTGGCGCCCCACACTCGTGGCGGCCGCGCGGCAAGGGCTGGGCAACGCGCGTGCAGGGCGTCGCACTGGAGGACCTGGGCACAGCATCAGCTCATGCTCTGACAGGTCTGCCGCGCTGCGCAAAGAGCATGAGTGCCAGCGGCTCGGCAGCGCCGGCCCGCCGCCCAGGAGGCGCGGCGCGTTACTACCCTACCGTAAACTTATCCTAATACCACAGGTGGACTTCATGCGGCACCACCAGCTGCCGTACGAGGCCGCGGAGGGCGATGAGCTGGAGCGCCTGCGCCCCGCGCTGGTCGCGGTGCAGGAGGCGCTGGGCAACTTCGCGTTCGCGGGCAGCGTGCGCGACGGCGCCAGCCGCGATGCGTTCTTCAAGGCGCGCGAGCGCTCTCGCGCGCTATCCCGACGCCCGCCGCCCATGCAGAGCCATGCTTCTGAGCATGGCTCCCGGAGGATCCTTTCCTGATGCTGTTTCTGTTGCCGCCTCGCATGGTGCTCGCATGGGGAAGAGGGCGGCTGCGACTGCGGGGTCATCATAACACAGAGGCACTGGCAGTGCAATACATGACCAAGTGACGACTTTGCACAGCTGGCTCAGCGCCGCCGTGCGGCCGCAGGTGCCGTTTGAGCGCGTGCCGGACCTGGTGGCGGGGCGGCGCGTGCTGCTGCGCGGCGGCTGGGCGTACGTGTCGCGCCACGAGGCGCGCCCTCATGGCGCGAGCCGGCTGGCATGAGTGGTGGGACGGCCTGTCTTGCTATGCATCCGCTCTACTGTGGATCCATGTGGCTCTAGCGGTCCCAATTCCCATGTGTGCTCGCACGGACCACCACGGGCCCATCGGCAGGCTGTCGCAAGCCTCCACAAGCACATTACCTCCATGAGGGCGGGGCGTCGGTCAGAGCGGCGCACGGGCCCCGGCAGGTGGCGTCGCTGCTGGCGGGGCACTTCCGGGCGGCGCTCTCGCGCGGCCTCGCGGTGGCGGCGCGGCGCTGGGCGGCCGGCGGCGCGGCGGAGGAGCGCGACCGCCTGGCGCCCGTCGTGGAGGCGCTCAGCCAGCGGCGCGCGCCCGCCCTTTACGAGCAGCAGCCTCGCGCATGACTTGCGGGATGGCTGCGGACTGCGGAATGCGGGGGTTAGTGTCCACTGTGGTGGCGCTCAGCGCGCGGCGTGTTCGCTGCGCCTGCCTCGACCCAGTATACAACCCCCCCTGAAGGTGATTATGATACCTGGCGTGTGACTGAAAGGAGTATGTCTGTCTTGCGCCTGTATCTTGATGTTACTGCGCTCACTGCTCTGTATATGAGGCTCCTGTGCCCTTCAGCATTAGATGTGCGGCCCATCAGACCATAGCCGTCAGACCATAGCCGTCCTGTGAGCAGAAATGCACACTCGTGCAGGTACCTGGGCCCGGACTACGGCGACGAGAACGCGGCGCCGCGCGGCGTGGTGCTGGCCGCGCAGCTGCCCGCGCTGGCGCGCCAGTCGTTCCCGCTGTGCATGAAGGCGCGCCGCGGACCCGAGCCTGCCGTCCTCGCGGCGCAAGCCTGTTGCCTCATGCTGTGCAATGTGCCGCTTTGCATCGGGCTGCCCGCCCCGCCCGCGCCCGTCTGCAGCCCTGCTGCTGCTGCACAGTGTGCGCCGCATGCGGTGCTGCCGCCGCACATGCTCCGCCCAGCCGCCGCGCATGGCCGCAGGCTGGCTGAGGAGGACTGACCGCCCGTGTCGCACTGGCTAAGAGCTGGCTGACATGCGCGCAGATGATGTACGAGCGGGTGGGGGCGGACCACCACCTCAAGCACAACGGGCGCCTGCAGCTGGGCCTCTTCCTGAAGGCGCGCCGCCCGGCACGGGGCATGCCCATGCGCATGCATGCCCCTGGCGTCGCGTGCACGCCAGCACTGTGGTCAGCAAACGGTCGTCGTGCCACGCGCCTCGGGAGCGCCAGTGACCGGGTACCGGCAAGCGGGCGTGGAAGCCTGGCGCGCTGCAAGGCAGACCCGCCTGGTGCCCACCGTCGCAAACAGACACAATGCGCTCTCTCCGTAAGCACCCAGCAGGTCCAGGCGCGCTCACGCAGTTCGCAACGCGCGGCGGCAGCGCACGCGCCCGCGCGCGTGTCCGGCGCCGTCGCCTGCTGCACCCAGCGGTATAGGCACCCCCTATGCCGCATGTACCCTAGACACTTACCCTACCCGGCGCGCAGGGCCTGGGCCTGCCGCTGGAGGAGGCGATGCGCTTCTGGCGCGCCGGCTTTGCGCCGCGCTGCGCCGGCGACGAGTTCGACAAGAAGTACGCGTACAACGTGCGCTACAACTATGCGCGCGAGGGCAAGCGCACCGACTACACGCCCTACTCCTGCCTCAAGATCATCTCCACGCCCGTGCCCAAGGCGCGCGCGCCCGCGCGCGCCTGGCCGGCCGCGCCGCCCGCGTCCCCGGCCTTTGCCCTTGCGGTGCTGCCGTGCACCGCGGCGCCCCGAACAAGGGCAGTCTCACATCCCGCACGTCTGCACCTGCTCGCCGTCTGCTGTTGCCGTCTGTGGTGGTCGCGCGCACATTAGCACGTATGATGGCTGTGCGCGCATGCGCCGCAGCCCCGCCGCGTTCTTCTGTCGCATACTCGGCCCAGGGACACGCACCTCCCCGAGCGCCGCACCGGCAGCATGCAGGGCGTTCACAGACGCTGGCGGCGGGGCGGGCTGGCGCCACACTGGGCCCCGCATGCCACAGTGTCCTCTTTGCGCATGCGTCGCGCCCAGGGCGTCGCGCTCAGAGTGCTTCCTCAGCACTCTGGCGTCGGGCGAGCTTCAGGCCGCGCCAGGTTCCTGCTGCAATGCTGCCGCCCTCGGTCCGAGCGGCGCCCCGCGCGCAGGGCGACGCGTTCGGGTGCCCGTACAAGACGCTGGCGCCGGGCGAGCTGGCGGGCGCGCTGGGGCGGCTGCGGCTGCCGCCGCGCGCGGCGGACGAGGCCGCCGCCAAGGCGCGCGCGGGGCACTTCCAGCTGGCGTGCGCGGCTGCATTCGAGGGCGCGCACGGCTGCGCGTGCGACACCGGCATTAACCACCCCAACCAGGCGCGGCGCGCCTGCCTGGCCCACAGAGGGTTAGGGTAGGGTATAACACGGTTGGAGCACTGTGAGCCTGTGATAGGGATACGTGACTGGCAGGCCCTGCGGTGTGAGGGCGGTGCCGGCTGCGCTCGCCGCCGCGCCCTGCCACCAAAGGTCCGGATGTGTGTTTTAATGCGCCAACCTCAGTGCATATTGTGTGCAAGTGAGATGCATACTATCACGCACACACAGCATCCGTGCATCGAGCTGCCATCGCCCACCCTGGGCGCGAAAGTGACTGGGCAGCAGTGCGCCCGAGCAGCCCCAACGTCGACATGCATGGTGTGCGACGCAGTACTTTGACGAGAGCCGCAAGGTGCTCGCGGAGCGGGCCGGCACAGCCGCGGCCGACGCGGCTGGCATGCCCGCAGCATCCGGACAGGCCGCGGCCGCGCCCGCGAGCGCGGGCGAGGCCGGGGCCACGCCGGCCAGCAGAGCAGGGCCGCCGCCCTTGGCTGTGCATACCTCTACCACGGCATGAGCCGCTGGCGGGCTCGGCGCATGCGGGGATTCTGCGCTGGAGGCTGCCGTCAGGCATTTTATGGCGACCTATCCAGGGTCGCCTGCCTCAGGCCTCCGCTCGGCATACGGCCGCCACCACTGGTGGACAAGGGACTGGGCAGCCAGCAGCGAGGGCAGTCTTGTCTGGCGTGCAGGTGACCGCTGCAACATGCAAAGATGTGTTTGGAGGTGATGTTGGCATGTTTAAAGAGGGCCACCGTTTAGAGAGCCCCGACCAACGAGCGACCACAGGCACTGCAACTCACAGTGCAACATGTAGACGGCACAGTGCCTGACCACAGACTCATAAAAGGTAGTAATCCTGTCGCAGCGCCTGCCCATCCGGCAGGGGTTCGAACAGGGCGTCCACATCCGCATCGCGCACATCGGCCAGCGCCGCAGGCGCCCACCGCGGCGCCCTGTCCTTGTCCACGAGCGCGGCCCTGCACGCACGCTCCAGCGCGAGGTTCCAGAGCCGCGACAGTTATAAGCCATGCACCAGCACGGCTGATCATGCACTGCGCACATGCAAGGCCGGATATCGCAGGCTGCAGGGGCGAGTCGTAAGAACGATCCGGGATCACACACGCAGCATGACAATGCGCCAAATTGCACTGACAGCAACCCCCCAAGGCGCAGCGGCCTCAGCGAAGCTCCCGTGCACATATGCGCCCGGGCAGCAAAGCCGTAGCATGCGCAGGAGCGCGGCCGGCGCTCCGCATGCCCTGTGCGGAGCCTGCATCAGGCCGCGGGGGCGCACCGCACGCCCTCGGCGAAGTCTGGCGCGGCCACCATGCGCACGGCCGCGCGGAACTCCGCGCGCATCAGGCCGCGCATGCCGGCCAGCTCGCCGCCGCCTGCGCCGCCTCCACCGGGTTCACCACATGCCTCACCTAGCACCATGCCTCGTTTCACGGCATGTCACAAGCAGCGAGCGGAGGTGCGTTGTGAAGGCTGCGCAGGGCAGGGGCGCCCGGGTCGCTGGCCGAGTCTGCCCCGGGCATGCATGGGTGCGCTGAGAGTTGGTGAGTCAGTGCTGTTCATGGCCGGCTGCGCAACCTATGAACCTGGCACACCCCGTGGACAGGATTAGAAGCGAATAGGGCAGGATGCACGCTGCGCGCCCTCAGTCCGGCCTTATCATGCCCTAGGACCGCAGGACGGCTGGGCATGCGGGTGCGCTCCTGGCCGCTCCCAGGGCCCGCACCGCCGCGCACGGCGGCCGCGACGGCCGCAAAGTGGCGCAGCGTCACGGCCAGGCTGCGCGGGCTGCCGCGACGCAGCGCGTCCAGCGCGCCCGCAGCAAACTCGCGCGCCTCGGCCGCGCTCACGTCGCCGGTGCCTGCCCATGGCCATGCAGGTGGGGTAGGGTTGCAGGCGTGACACACACGCGACTGCGTAAGGCAGCTCTGCAAATGCTGCATGAGTGAGATCCCTGGCACAGCACACGTCATAGGTAGAAAAGGGCAGTCTCATCCTATGTGGGCACATAAAACAGGGCCGCGCCAGCAGTAGCCAGTGGGCACCGTCACAGCTCGCAGTCAGCTATTGCCACTCTACCCGGCCTAGGATGGCAATAGCTGCCGTGGCCAGGTCGAGGCACGCTCGGCCCATACGGGCGCACCTGTGCTGGATGCCGCCTGCTGGGCGACACCCTCCAGCGCGGCCACGACCCCCTCCAGAGCTGCGGCCAGGTGCGCGGACGCGCTGGCGCCGGCCGGTGGCGCGGCCGGCACTTGCAGCGCCGGCCCGAAGCAGCGGTCCACGAGCGGCTGCAGCCGGGCGAGCGTGCTCGGCTGAGGCGGCTCTGCCTGCTCGCAGCCAAGCACGCACACGCAACGTGTGAGAGTCCTTTGGCACATTTCATGCTCCACGAACTTGAGCAGGGTGGCGCACGCACAGTGAGAGGCGCAGGCCTCTGGGGCCGCCCGGGCAAGGGCATGATGATTCTGAGTGCGCTAACGGAGGTCTGCAGTGCAGCGCGGCTGAGGACGCTCACGCCCTGCTGATACCCTGCGCACGCTGATGCGCTGTTGGAGCGAGGCAACGCGCACCGCAGATGATGCGGAGAGCTAGCACGGGGCTTGGGCTGGGCTGGCTTGCAATGGGCTGCCCTGGCTTGGCTTTGGCTGTATGGCACAGGACACCGATGTGCACAAGGCTGTTCACCTGAAACGGGGTATGTTTAGGGTAAGGTAGGGTACGTGTATGGCACCTGTGCTTGCTCACCTGGAACTCGGCGACAACAGCCCTCACCGCTTCCAGCGCGCCCGCCTCCGCGCCGCCCGCCGCCCCCGCTTCGCCGACGGCCGGTGCCGGCTCCCCGCCGGGCCCGCTGGCCGCAGAGCCTTCGGCAGCCAAGGTGTCTACCGCAGACGTGGCCCCACCTCGGCCTCCGGGGGCCGCAGAGTCTGCGGGGGCAGGCCGTACCGGTCAGCGGCAGACGCCCTGGCGTCGAAGTGCATCAATTTGCGCACTGCTTGTGCACGTTTGCAGCAGAAGGCCATCCACACCGGCTCCCAAACGGACCGCGCCCGACCTGGTTTTATAAGGACGTATCATCGCACCCAAGGCGGCCCCACGGGCGCTGCCGCCGGCATCGGCCGCGGCAGCGGGCGCGGGCGCGGGGGCCTGCGGCGCGCGGCGCGGCGCGAGCAGCGGCACGGCGGCCAGCGCGGCGCGCAGGCGCGGCAGCGCGTCGCGCGGCACGTAGTGCGTGGCCAGGCGCGCATGCAGCAGGTCGGCCGGGCTGGTCAGGCGCGCGCCCGTCAGCGCCAGGTACAGCCCCAGCGCGCCTGCGGGGCCAGGCGGACAGGGCTGGTGCATGTGCAAACCCCTAGGCCGGCACCCACCCCGCATGCGGCTCGTTCTACGAAAAAGAACTGGGAACGATCACAGGTTTAAGTCGCGCACAATGGCCACACAGGTCACACCAGTGCTGTCATGGGCGGCAAAAGGCTCTCATGGATGAGCCTTGCTATGAAACACGCACCGGGCGCGCGCGCGGCCGGCAGCGCAAAGCCGACGTCCGGCCACAGGCCGATGGCACACTCGGGCATGGCAAACAGGGTACCCTCCGTGACCACGCGCACCTGCGGCATAAGTGCCCCTATGCCCTTGCGGCTATGCCGCAACCACGAGACAAATGCAGCTGCTGCTGCCATCAACTGCGGGCTGGTGGGCTTCACAAACATTGAGGCATACAGGGGCAGCCAAGCAAAGTGGCCTCGTTCGCTGCGGTCCAGCTGTCAGGACTGCAAGTGCCGCAAAGAGCTGATGAAGACACACCGAAGAGCATGCGGTGAGTGTGAGGCATGGACGTGGCCTGCGTACTGCCGCGCGCCGCGTGCCCCATGCCAGGGCCCTCCACATGCTGCCCCGCCCAGAGCCGCACGAGGCAAGGCATGCAGTGGCGAGGCTCATGGAGAGGCGCGCACGTCGCCATGCACTGCCAGGCCCACGCCCAGGCCCATCCAGATGCCGTCGCACAGCGCCGCGTAGGGCACGGGGCAGCTGGCAATATCGCACATCAGGTTGTACTCCGTCTGGAAGACCTGCACGGCCGCGGGTGTATGGCCTGACGTGACGTGCGCCGTTGGGGCAGCATAGCGTCCATGAGCTAGCACGACCAGGGAGGGCATGCTCGGCACGCAACAGCGGGTTGCCGGGTCGCACGTCATGCAGCGGGGGGCGCTCCTTGACGCGCCGTACACCACACTCCTGCTCCTGAGTCATGTGAAGCCAGCACTCGCATCTTATTGCTGTATTCGCTTTCATTGCTGTTACTTCGGGGTGGCTACATGGTGAAGGCGATAGGGCGAGAGGTGGCCACGCGCCCGGGCGGCAGGGTGGCTCGGGGGCGGCGCGTCAGGGTAGGGGGCGGCCAGGACCGCGGCGCGCACGCTCTTCACGTCGCCGCCTGCGTGCGCGCAGCCTTAGCCGCCTGCCCAGGCCTTTAGCACAGCACTGCTGTCAGGCCGCTGGGTCCGGCGCTGGGGTTTTCGCATGCCTGAGCAGAACGCGCGGCCGCCCAGGCCCTCCACGAGCACGGCCCGCGCGGCCCCGCCAGCAAAGGCCCGCAGCGCGGCGTGGTACGCCTCATCCATATCTGCCGTGCAGGGCGTGTCAGAGAGCAGGGCCTGGCGCCTTTAAAAATCTGTGCAGCGCACAGCGCATGCTTGCAAGCAGCAGGTGTGCGAGGGGCCACTCGCACCGAGGTTCATGGCGTTCAGTGCCCGCTGCCGGTTGATGCTGATGATGCCCAGGCCGTTCTCACAGACGCTGGCGTTGATGGTGCCGAGTGCCGGGGAGCTGGCCATTGCGCCCGCGTGCAGCGCCCGCACTGGTGGCACACAAATGGGGATGCGGCGGAGCAAAGTGGGTCTGCACATCGGTCGACTGGTGCTGCCTCAGCAGGTGTGCTTGGCTGGGTGGTTGGGCAGGAGACCCTAGTGCACTCCTCTGCTTCACAGCCATGCCACCGATCAACAGGCCTTCACCGACGCCCTTATCAGATTACCACGTTGCCATCGAGCCTGTTGCGGCGTTGCGCAAAGCCTGAAGAAGGTCAACTGCGCGCCTGAATGCTGCGCGCCTGCTTGCATGGACTGTAAGGAGGAGGAGCTGCAGGCGCTGTACATGTGGGTGCGGCCCCGCCGCGCTGCTGGTGCAGCGCCGAGCTGTGTCAGAGAGGCTGGGCGAGACAGGACCTGATCCGCGTCCCGGAGCGCCAGGTCGACAGCATACCGCTGTCGCGGCCAAAGCGCAGCATAGCGCGCGACTTTGCGGACGGAGGTGCGGCGCCTCCTCCTGAGGGGCGCGCGCCGGGCGTGGCAGCAGGGGAGTCTTGACAGGCCGCTGCGCTCGCAGTGCTGACCGCGGAGGTGGTGCACCACTACTTTCCGAAGCTCGTGGAGTTGCACAACTACAGGTGTGCAGCAAGCGTGTGCGTCTCATCACTGTGCAGCATCTTGTTATATACACCTCTGCAAGCACTTCAAGCACCACGCCTGCGACAGGCTGCAGCTTGCTCAAGCTTGTGTAGTCACCACACGAGATGCCCAAGAACAGCCATTGGCTAACCAAAAACCAGACTTTGCCACGCGCATGCTGTGCAGCTGTATTGGCACAGCCGCAGTGGAACTATCCCTACCAGGCGCCCCTGCGCGAGCCTCGACCCGCAAAAAGGCCTGGATAAGCACCCCAAACACAACGACAAGTCGCGCTGGCCGGCAGCGGCGCGCACGGGCTGGCGCAGAAGCTCTACAATTGGAGCACGCTCAACGCGCGCGTCTTCCGGCGCCTGGGCTTTGTGGTGGCCCGGGCCGAGTGCGAGGCGGTCGCGCTGTGCGAGCCGGGCGCGGTCGAGCGCGTGCTCAAGCTCGTGCGCACGCGCATCGCGGAGCACGCCGAGCGGCAGCGCCAGCTGACTGAGCCGGCCGGCGCGGCCGGCGACGAGCCGGCTGCGCAGGTGTGCTGTTTACCGGCGACGCGCTTGCTGCCGGCCGGGCGGCTGCCAGGCGAGCTGGCAGGCTTGCGCGGCGCCAGGCCACTCTGACGGGACGTCTGTCGCTGCACGGCGGCGCCCAATAGCACTTGCTGTGCGCTTGGCGCTCCGGCGCGACTCACTGCCGTGCCCCGCACAGGGCCAGGCCTGCCTGCAGTGCGGCACCGCGCCAGTTGAAGCCCCGGCGCGCGACCCGGACGCCGGCGTTGCGGCCGGCGCGGCGCCGCCCGCCGCCGCGACGGCCGCCGCGCGCGTGACGCTGCGCCCGGGCGGCGGCGGCCGGCTGCTGAAGCAGCTGCGCGGCGGCGGCGACGGCGCGCCGGCCGGCGCGCGCGGCAGGGCCGGCGCGGCGGGCGCGGGCGTGGCCGGCGGCCCCGCGGACCCGCAGGCCGCCGACGAGCTGCGCCATGCGCTGCTGGAGCTGCACGAGACGCGCGAGCTGAATGAGGCGCGGCTCGCCCGGTGCAGCATGGCTGTGCGCTCATGCGCTTGATATGCTGTGATGTGAGGGTACCTTGCAAAGCAGCGACCATGCACGCAGACGCACTACGCAGGGTGGCTAGTTGCCACGTCATTTCCAGACTGAGGCAGGATGCCGTGAACAAGCTCCAGCGACTGCTCGCATCGATGTGCAGACCTGCGGCGATGAGCAAGGCCGGTAGCGACTTGACTGTATACTGCAGGCACACTGAGCCGCCCTTAGTACGCTGTGGTAGGCACTGGAGCTCAAGCCGCAGAGCTCGCTCTTTGCACAACCGCTGCAGCGCGCGGACGTCCTGGGTCCATGCGGAGGTCGGCCCTTGCGGGCACTGCACGCACGCGCGCATGCGCCTGCCCGCGCTCAGATCCTGGAGGCCATGCGGGGGTCGGCCCCTGCGAGCACCACACCCACGCGCGGGCGCCTGCCCGCGCGCAGATCCTGGAGGCCAAGACGCGGAAGCTGGAGCAGCTGCTGCGGCTGAAGGACGCCAAGATTGCCGCGCTGGAGGCGCGCCTGCACGCGGCCCAGCCGGCCTGACGCGCGGCGACAGGGCCCCCTGCCGGCCTCTTGCATGGGAAGCGCGACTGCCGTAGCCCATCTTTTTACGCTGGGAAGCAGCTCTGTCTTGCTGCCAGCTGCTGTTGGGTTTTGGCAAGTGAACGGCAGAGGTGAACACTAGCTGTGCATGCAGTGCACGCCTGATTTTATGATGTAAAGAAGCATGTGAGTCCTATCGTGTCCTGGTCCTCTCAAGGGGCTCCTCGCAGTCCAACGTATGGCTGCAGCTTTGTGCTGCGTGCAAGCGCAGTACGCACTCTGCTGATGCAATGAGTGCACATGTGCTTTTCACTACACCACGCCAATGAGAAAGTGGCAATTGCATTCAGAGTGTCACCCACGCATTTGTCAGAAAGAGGTGGCATTGGGGCCGTGCAAACTGTTTTGCACTGGCAGCACAGTCTCAGCAAGTATATGAGAGGACCTGCCCGCAAGCATACTCTCAGCATGGTACAAGCAGGCGCAGGTGTCTGTGTGGAGCAGTGCTAGCGTGTATCTGGTTAAAAGCATGTTTGTTGATGATGCCGCGAAAGAGAGACCGGTCACCTGGGCCCCTACCTGCTAACGCCGAGGCCGACCCCTTTCAAGGGGTTACGATGCTTGCATCTCGATTCCGCATTGCACGAGACGTACGAGACGTGTTGGACCCTTGTTGGAGACCAATTTCTGCACCATGAGTTGCTCACCATCTATCTCTGCTCGATCAGGCACCACCATAGGACGTGCTGCTGCTCTGCTGTGCATAGTTGCAGCTTGCCTCGTGCTTGGCACATCTGCCGCTGATAGCCAGCGCGTTCGCGGGCAGCGCAGCTTGCTCCAGCAGGCCCCAGTGATTACAGGTGCGCCACGACAACGCCCTGTAATTTCCGCAAGCCAGCACAGCGTGACTTGACACTTCCAATGCGCCGGCGACGTTGATGCTTCACTGCCCGGCTGCGCAGCCCCGCCCGGCGCCGCGCGGCCTGCCCTTCTGGCCATCAATGCTGGAGGCTCCGCCTTCACAGACGCCGCAGGTGAGGCAGTGCTTGCTCGGGCGCTCATGGCGCGGACAAGCATACTTCTTGTGTCTTGCTATATTAGATCATAAACTCTTCGTCTGAGCCTGACCCGAGTGGCACCTTGCAGGCAACGTCTTCACAGCGAATGACGCTCTCTACTTTGGCACCACCGGCGGCAAGGGGCCTGTCAGCACGCGCGCGATCGCAAGTGCCGCGCCATCGGACTACCCGCTGTACCAGACCTCGATCCAGGGGCACTGGCTGAAGGCCGTGCTGCCGCTGGTCGGCGTCGCGCCGGGCACGCCGCTCATGGCCGTGCTGTACTTCTGTGAGACCTTCTGGGCCGCGGCCGGCTCGCGCAGCTTCTCCTGGGCGTTCAACGGCGGGCCGCCCGCGCTGCCGGCGCCGTTTGACATCGTCGCGAACGCGACGGCCCCCTTTACCGCCACCAGCGTCGCCTCCCAGGCGCGCCCTGATACTTGCAAGAGCAACGTGCCCCGCCGCCTGCAGCGCTCCGACTGTCCCTTGCGCAGGCACCCCTGCATGCTGGGGCGGCGCCAGCTTGCCCGGGCATGCTGCACGCCTGCTGTACTGCCTGGCCGCAGCATGCAGGCTGCTGTGGACACTGCGCGCACAGCACAGCAACCCGGCATGCGCGGCGCGGCAGACGGCGTCCGCGGCGGCGCCGGCGGCCGGCGGCTCCCAGCTCACCATCAGCTTCACCTACACCAAGGACCAGGCGCTGCTCAGCGGCGTGGCCGTCTACCTGGCCGCGGCGCCCACACCCGCGCCCGCGCCCGCCCCAGGCGCGCCCCGCCGCCGCACTGCCCGTCACTGGCCAAGACACTGAGTGTTTGCGCTAGGCGGGCGCATAACGCCGTGCGTGCTTGGTGTTCGAGGCATGGCGGTGGCGAGTACATGTTATGCATGCAAATGTATGCCAAGCTGCTCCCAGTGGCGTGCCGCAAGAGGTACCTGCGCAATACAAACCATAAGTGCATGCCGTGGCGCGCAGGCTCGCCTGCGCCCGCTGTGGCGAGCCCGGCGCTAGCGCCCACGTCGGCGCCGACGACGACCAGCCCGGCACCGGCGCCCACACCCGCGCCCGCAGCGCCAGCGGCTGCGCCCCCGACAACGCTCGCGCCCGCGCCGCTCGCTGCGCCGCCCACTCCCGTGCCTGCGCCAGCAGCTGCGGCGCTGGCGCCCGCGCCCGCGCCCGGCGTGCCGCTGTCCAGCCTCGCACCCCCGGCTGCCCTGCCGCCCGCGTCAGCTGCCACGGTGCAAGCGCCCGCCCCAAATGCTTTCAGCCTGGTTCCCGCGCCCGCGCCGAGCGCCAGCCTCGGAGCGCCGTCGGCGCCTCCCCTCGCCAGCCCTGCAGCGTCGCCAGCAGCCCCCGTGCCAATGCCAGCTGCCACCGTGCCAGTGCCCGCGCCTGCACCCCAAGCGCAAGCGCCCACGTCCCGCGCCGCCAGCCCAGCGCCCTCGCTCACGGTCGCTGCGCCCGCGCTCGCGCAGAGCCCCGCGCCCGCAGCGCCGCCGGCCCTGCCGCCCGCCGCGGTCGCGCCGACCCCAGCGGCGCCGCCGCCTGTGGCCCCACCCGCGGCGTCTGCCTTGGCGCCCACGCCTGCTCCCGGTGCGCCGCCCGCGCCTTTGGAGAGGCCCTCTCTGTGGTGTGCTGTTCATCCCAAAGCTGCTGCCAGGCCCGAGCGGCCCTGAGCGGCGCGCACAAGTGGCACACGGGCGGTGCGCCGCAGCGGCGAGTTTCACTCCGGTAGACGTCGCGCGCGTAAACGTCGGCATCGTCAACCCTGCCAGCCCTTACTACACGGACAGCCTGGTGCGGCCCGCGCGCCTGCTGCCTGCCGCGCCGCGCATGCCGCCCCTGCCGCATGCCCGAGCTCTCTAGCTGGGGCGCCGCGAGGCGCGCGGGTCTGCGGCAAGTAAGCCTATGCTGCGCATGGCCAGGGCTTCACGTGGGCCAACAGCTGGGCCGCCTACTTCCCTGCGGGCGTGAGCACCTATGCATCCACCGCGGCCGTGGCCAACGTGGTGCCCGCCGATGACGCGATCCTGTACCAGTCAGCCCTGCAAGGCACCGCGTTTGCGGGCACGTTCCCGGGCGTGACCAAGGGCGGCTGGTACCAAATCACGATTTACGCCCAGGAGGCGCGCTCCTCCACGTCTGCGGCCCCACATGCACGTGAAACAGGTGCGTTATCGCGAGCGCTGACGTGCGGCCGCATTTGACAGGTCTACTGGACGGTGGCGGGCGCGCGCGTGTTCAGCGTGCAGGTCGACGCGGCCACCGTGCTCGCCAGCTTCGACCCCTTCGCGGCCGCGGGCGGCAAGCACTGCGCGACTCAGGCCACCTTCACGGCGCGCCACGTGCCACATGCGCGCAACCCTGCGCGCGTGCCTGCATATGCTGGCACGCGGCGTGCCAGCCGCTGCGGCGGGCGCGCAGGTGGCCGCTCAGGCGTCCAGCATGGTGATCGCCTTCAAGGCGCTGGCCGACCAACCGCTGGTGTGCGCAATCGCCATCCAGACAGCGCTGCCGCCGTCGCCGCCGGCGCCGCCTCTGGCGCCTGCGCCCGCGCCGCAGGTTTGACCTGACAGCGGCCTGAGAGCAGACACCGTGTATCGCACTTAACACTCAATAAGGCTCCCCCGCAGACCTCGTGTTAGGCTGTCATGTTAGCCATGTTCCAAGCTGACGCATGCCTGCCAAGGCTGCGTGCACTCTTGCTTACAAAGTGTTTGATCAGGGGGAAAGCATGTTGATCAGGATGCGGCCAGGCGATGGACTATGAAGCGACGCATGATGTCACGCACTGGATGCATACATCCCATATCATTACCTGTTCGTCAGCCCCTGCAGGCTGCCAGCGTGCCTGTGCCCAGCACCGGCGCGCCCGCGCCGGGCGCCAGCGCGCTCGCGCCCGCCAGCGCGGCGCCCAGCCCGCAAGTCCCGGCTGCCCCCAACGCCCCGGCGCCGGCGCCCGCCACAGCAGGTGCGTTGCCTCTCTGCCACTGCCTCGGTTGTGCAACATAACGACTGACTCTGTTGTGGCTGCATATCGCACCTGCCTTGTCCGCGGCAAGGCGACCAACCACGCAGCCCTTGCTGCTCCTGCCGGCAGGCTTCCCTTGTGCGCAGGCTGTGGCGGCTCTGTTGGTGCTGCCTGTACGGCACTGAAGCCATGCGGGCGCGCAGGCGCGAGCTTTGGCAAGGACGTCGTGCGCGTCAACCTGGGCATCACCAACCCGGCCAGCCCCTCGTACACCGACAGCCTGGTGGGTGTCAGTGTGCATGCTTGGGCATCAGGCCACCAGCCGCGCGAGCTCGACGGTCTGCCTTGCGCACCTGCACAGCGCATGTGCAGGCCATGCTCATGGCGTCACTTGCCAAGTGCTCTGTGGGAGAGACATGTACATTATGATCCCGGCGTCTCTGCACTCGAGGCGGTAAGACCAGCCATCCCAGATGCTGCACGCATCTGGATGCATGCAGGCAAGGCGCGCTGCAGCATGCGTGCCGCGCTCGGCCCCGGCGCACATGGCAAGCGCGCCGCGCGGCAGGGGCACACCTGGTCCAACGCGTGGGCGGCCTACTTCTCCGCAAACACGTACAGCACATACTACGACCCCACGCCCGTCACCGCGGCCGCGCCGCCTGACGACCAGTTCTTGTTTCAAACGATGTATGGCCCCGGCAGCAGCATGGCCAGGCTGTGGGCGCGCGAGGTGAGGTCGCCACTTCAGACGGGCCGCGCGCGCGCGCAGGCTGCAGGGCGCTGCGCTGGCAGGCACGTTTCCCGGCACAACGGCCAATAGCTTCTATACAGTGACGCTATACTTCCAGGAGCCCTACTTCACGACCAAGTACACGCGCGTGTTCGACATCGTCATCAACGGCGTCACCGTCTTCCCGTCCTACGACCCGCTGTACCTGGCCGGGTGCGCGCAGCGCGGGCGCGCCGCTGCCACAGCCTGCTCTGGTCAGCCTCGCAGGCTCGATCACCGTCACGCGCGCTCTCGTCACGAGGTGGGCGCGCGCCCGGCAGGGGGAACCAGCACTGGGCGTCCACATTCTCCGTGACTATAGCAGCCACAGGCTCCAGCCTCGCGCTCTCGTTCAACCCGGTGCTGGACCAGCCGATCATCTCGGCGCTGTCCATCGTGACCGCCGCGCGGCCGCCGCCGAGCCCGCCGCCGCCGCCGCCGCCGCCCCCCAGCCCGCCGCCGCCGCCGTCGCCGCCGCCGAGCCCGCCGCCGCCGCCGGTACGGCCCCTGGCCCATTGCATTGCATCTGCCTGTGGTTGCACACTGCTGTCGTGCACGTGTGCTGCTATGTGCTGCGTATGCTTTCAAGATCATGCCCATCATCAAGGCCTGCAGACCCGCCATGCATGCGACCTCTCCCTGAGCCATTTGCTTGGTAGCTCTGCGCTGCATGGTGTGGATCCCTAACCCACCGGGCATGTCTGTGAAAATTTTGCTGCCGCGCGCAGTTTGTCGCCGCACCCACACCGCCACCAACCCCGCCGCCGCCGCCGCCTGCGCCTGGCGGTGCGCGCCCCTGCTCCTGCTGCTGCACCATGGTGCTATCAGACACACAGCAAGGGCGCCCGCTCGCCTCCCTGCATTCTTGTTCTACTTTGCAAGGCGCCGAGGCGGCCTTGCATTGGCTGCGACAGCACACACCTGTTTGCTGGACCTCACCAGGCATGTACATGTAGGTCTGTGTGTGCTTGCCTACCGCAACGGGCTGGCTTCTGGCCTGCTGGGTCCCTCAAGGCCTGCCCCAGCAGTCGGTGGGCTTGCCTTCACAGTGGGACAGCGCACCAATCGGCATGCTAGGCCCACCTTTTGGGCGTGCTATGTGCTGCATGCAAGGCCCTTGGCGGTAGGATCGCTCAGACCGTGCCTGATGGCCCAGGAAAGCCTGTGCCAGTCGGAAGTGCGCAGAGTGGCCTCCGGCGTGCACGCATGCATGTATTAGTGCGCATCGCTGACCCCACGGTCTGGCCTGGCGCGCAGCGCCCATCAGCGTGCTGACGCACGGGTATACGAACTCGCGGTCCTTCAACAATCCGTACGAGACTATCCTGACCCCGGCCGCCGTGGCGGGGCCCAACTTCGGGCTGGTGGCCCAGTACCAGGTCCAGGGCTCCATCTACAGCCAGCCGCTCATCAAGACCAATGTCGCGTTCCCACAGGGGTGCGCCCAGCCCTCTCACTGGACTGCCGCACAGTGGCTGCAGGGCTGAGCGCATGCTGGCACGCATGACTCACTTGTAGGTGGTGCTCTGTCGGCAAGCTGTGGTATGGCAGGCTGCGTGTGTCAGATCAGCACAGTGATGGCTGCTGCTGGGCCTGACTACGAGCGCATGCAGTGCACCAGCACACTTACTTTGTCTCTGCTTCTTGTTATCACATAGTCCTACATGTTGCATTGCCAGGCGTGTCCTGCCATCGCAATGACTTAGCACACATGTGAAGCTTCCGTGCGGCAAGTCGCGCTGGCGCACCCCATGCGATCAGCGCGCGCGCGCCGCAGGACCACCACGGGGCTCTTCGTGAGCACCATGCACAACATGGTGTACGGCTTCAACGCCACGGCGCCTGGCTCGGCGCCCCTGTGGGTCCAAAACTTGGGCACACCGACGACGACGGCGGACATCGGCCGCTCGTGCGGCGACATCCCGATCGAGACGGCGCGTTGCCCGGTCGTCTGCTTCCCAGGGCGCCACCAGCATGGCACCGTCCCGAGCTTTGACCGCGGTCACGGCCGCTGTCACTCCGCCTGGCGGCCAGGCAGCTCAGCCTCCCCAGGCGGTGTGCACTGCTGGGTGAAAGCAGCCCTGCGCGCCGCGCCGCGCGCAGGGCATCCTGAGCACAGGCGTCATCTCCCCCGCGGGCGTGCTCTACGTGTTGGCGTCCACGAAGAATGCTGATGGGAGCGTGTCGTGGGTGCGCTGCCATGCCCCCCTCATACCTTGCCATGCACCAGCTCTCCTGTTCCTGCGCGCACCTGTGAATGTTGCAGGAACTGGTGCTTGCCAGTGACAACCTTACGTGGAGCCCACGCTCGCAGCGGGGCTTGAGGCTGCAGCGTGCGCGCGCGCTTTGCCATGCAGAGAAGCCGCCTGGCAGAGCGTGTGGATCGACCTGACCTACGCTGTTGCTTCATAAGAAGGAGGGGGCCAGGGGTAGGAGGGCCGTCGCAAGGCTGCTTCGCAACCCGGCAGCTCAGCTCACGCTGTACGGCGCAGGTGCTGTGGGCGCTGGACGTGCGCACGGGCGCGGCCGTGCTGCCGCCGGCGGTCATCGGCGGCGTCGGCTACTCCGGCGGCCAGGCCTTCACCTTCACGGCGAACATCCAGAACAATCGCCTCGGGCTCGCCTTCGACGGCACTAACCTGTATCTAGGGTTTGGATCTCACTGCGACTACTATTCATACCAGGCGCGCCAGTGTCCTGGGACGGGGCAGCGCGGGCAAGCGCGCGCCTGTGTGCACACCGCGCAGCTGGCCGCTCAATGTCTTGAAGCAGCCCGGGTTGTTCAGACGGAGGTGGTGCACGCAGATAATCAAGATAATGCCTACCCTGCAGCGCTGCGAGATGATCAAGATAATCACGCCAGCGCTGCCTGCCGCGCGCAGGGCTGGCTGTTTGCCTACAACGCCGCCACGCTCCAGCAAGTCGGTGCGCACGCCGCTCGCTCAGCTTGCAGCCCTTGACATGCAGGCAGGGACGCCGTGCGTGAAGCGGAGCGCGTGCCATGCTGACCTGCGCATGCCGCTCGCTCGCAGGCATCTTTGTCGCCGGCAATGTGCTGTCGGACACCGGCCTGTGGGAGAGCGGCAACGCGCCTTGCATCGACAGCTCAGGCGCGCCTGCCTCCCACAGACTTCAGCCTGCAGCCGCTACTGGCTGTGATTATCTTGATTATCTGCGTGCACCACCTCCGTCTGAACAACCGGGCTGCTTCAAGACATTGAGCGGCCAGCTGCGCGGGGCGCGCAGGGCTGCTCTATGTGAACACAGGCGCGCGCTTGCCCGCGCTGCCCCGTCCCAGGACACTGGCCGTATGCTGGCCCAGCCCGTCTTGCACATGTTAAACTCGCGCCTGACTGCACGCGCGCCGGCCAGGCAACGGCCCGCGCAACCTCGGCACCTCAAACTACGGCGACGTGCTCCTGCAGCTGCGGCCGCCCATGAACCCGTGCGCCCCCGCCTATCGCAGCCGCCGCGCTTGCGCCCATGCTCGGCCGCGCATGCAGCGCGCGCGGCGCAGAATGCCGATCGGGGGCAGCGGCGGCGGCGCAGGAGCCAGGCGTGGAAGGTCACGGGCGTGTTCCAGCCCATGGGCGCCGCGTACCCGGTCGGCGACGCGGATTACGGCTCCTCGGGGCCCACGCTGGTCAACGTGGGTGGCACTGACATGGTGCTCTCAGGCGAGCGCGCCCGGACGTGCACCCACACGTCTGCCTGGGTGCCAGGCGTCCAGTGCATGCGGTGGCGTACCAGCTCATGCGCTGTGCGCCGCCATGCCCTGCTTGCTGTCGCTGTGCGTGCCCCTCGCTGGGGCATGCGCAACCTGCTCGCTGGTGCTCCGTGCCCCCTTGCTTGCTGATGTTTCGCGCCCTTTGAGGCATGTGCTCCTTGCCACCTATGATGACCCTGGCACCGGCGCCCCAGGCGGCAAGCCGGGCATCGTCTACCTGGTGCCGCAGGGCGCGCTGCCCAGCAACGGCTCGGCCTTCGTCACCAGCGCCGCCGGCAACGGCCTGCTCTACAGGCGCGCACCGCACCACCGCCCTTCCCCGACGGGCTGAGGCCAATCAAGTGACTGAAAGCTATGCGGTGCTGACGGACTGTCTGCTCGGCGGCACAGCTCGCCGATCTGGTGGCAGTCGAGCACGGGCCTGCAGCGCATGTGGGCCAACGGCATGCAGACCACCACGCTCAAGGCCTTCGACTACGCGGCGGGCAGTTTCTCGGCGGGCCCCACTGCATGGGCGGTGGGCTCCCTCTTGCCTCGTCATGCGAAGCAGCTTGCCTGAATCACACACCTGACCCGCCCTGCCACGGCGCATCTGGCAGTGCTTGCATCCCCCTTGGCGAGTAACTCTCTTTGCATGACGGTGTCAAGCCATATGCCGCACATGCTGGTTGAGTCCCTGTCAGAGCATGTGCGGACAGCTGCCTGCACGAGATGCTGCTTTCAAGGGAGCAGCCAGCGCCCCGCCTGGACCATGCATCTGACCGCATGGGCTGGCTGCTGCAGGACCAGCAGAGCATGCTGGGCGGGCAGATGACCATCTCGAGCAACCAGGGGGCCAACGGTGTGCTCTGGGTCAGCAGCCGCTCCCTGCTCCGCGCGTTCGACCCCAACGCCAGCGGGCAGCTTGTGCCGCTCTTCAGCAGCAGCAACCTGCCGCAGGCTGTGCAGACAATCTTCCGGGCCAACAACGGCGGGCCGGTCAAGTTCATCGTCCCTGTTGTGGCCAACGGCTATGTATATGTCGGCTACATCAACAGCCTGCTGGTGTTTGGCCTGACTCCACCGCAGGCGGGGTAGCCTATCTGCGGGTCGTCAGACGCGGTGCGTTGGCACTGGTAGCGACCAGATACGTTGCAGACAAGCGAGGTGGTGTGTGCACGACTCAAGAAGCTGTAGACCACACCACACTGTGCAGATGCATTGCTGTAGACCACACCACATTGTGCAAATGCAACCTACAGGATAGGCAAGGAATTGCCTCAGGGCATGCACAAGTATTGAAGCGTTGCGCACGCTGTCATGACGCCATGCTTATCAACAGCTTGTTGCTTTTTGTAAAAGACTGCAACCCTCTCTTTGAACGACCCTACCACATACACAATTCTTGCATCTCGTCATTTCTTTAATGCCTCTCAAGCATGCTGATACCACCAACATTAAATGTCCATACTATTCGCTAAGCGTTCTAGCTAAAGAACAAGGGTTCCAAAACACATGCCTTTTTGCACCCTGCAGCCTTGCTTTGCACTCCTTGTGCAAATCATGCTCCCAAGCGCGTATCACGTGCATGCAGCACAAAGACATCCACACATGACTTGGTGGGGAGGAGGGGCAAATGTGCATGCCACTACAAGGTTTCAGGTCAACATACACAATTTCTACACCCGAATGCAGTCTGCACCTCTGCGTGGCAGCAGAGTGGCTGCTAACACACCTGGCGATGCAAACTAATACAAGCCATGCGCAGGCGCAGGCGCACACGGGGGCTGTGCACCCGGCGACGCAGGGGCGGCGCATACAGCGGCGGGCTCTGCCGCAGCGGGGACCCCGCCCGCCTCCGCGAGGTCTTTCTGCTGCACAGCACTCCCCGCCAGCCACGCCACAGAAGCGCTGTCGCGCAGCGCGACAGCGCGGGCACCCCCGCCTGCCGGGCCTCCAGGCGGCAGCTCCATGGGGCGGGCGGCGGGCGGCCCGGCGGCAGTTGCACACTCGGCCGCTGTCGCGGCTACGGCAGCGGGCGCGCCTGCACTGGGGCCGGACGCTGCCACGGCTGCCGCACTGTGCGCTCCCATGCCGGGTGCCGCAGGCGTGGGCGCCGCATGCCCCGGCCCTGACTCCTGGCGAGGCAGCGGGCGCGCGTCTCCATGGTCCGCACCAGCCGCGAGCTCATCAGTCTCGGGCGCCTGGTGCGCGCCTCGCGGCGCGCCGCCGCCCGGCGGCGCAGCCGGGGCGGGCCTGCAGGGCGCGTCCGCGGGCGCCTCGGCCGCCGCCAGCCGCGCCTCCAGCAGCCGCACGCGTGCGCGCAGCTCTGCCAGCTCGGCAGACGCGGCCGCGCTGTCGAACGCCGCCGCTGTCGCGGCGGAGGCGCTGGCAGCCCGCGCGGCGCCCTCCGGCCAGGCCTCAGCCCCGTGATCCGGCCAGGCCCGGCGGGCCCTCTCAGCGGCCGCATCGGCCGCGGCGGGCGTCTCGGGGCATGCGCTGCTGAAGCTGCCCCCAGCCGAGGCCGGCGGGGGCGGCGTCGGCGCGCGCGCTGCCAGGGGGGCACCGGCGTGCCGCGTGGGCGCCGACGTGTGCGACGGGAGCGCCAGAAACCTGGCGCCGCGCTTGGGCTCCAGCCCCAGGGGCGACCGCGCCCAGCCCCCACCGCTTGACCCGCTGCTGCCTACGCGCCGCCGCCGCCACAGAGTGTCAATGCAGGCACACACAGGTGTCTGTATACAAATCGCATAGGCGCATCTACACCATTGCTGGCTCAACACGTATGGTCGAGCTCGTCACCTGCGCTCTCCCGTGAGAGCGCCGTCATCGCAACAAGGGAAAGGCACAAAACCCGTTGTGGCATGGAAAAACACCCGCGCATGCGTACTTACTGCAACCACAGCGCGCAGTGGCGGAGCAAGCGCTGTGCTCTGTCAACGTCGAGGAGCAGAGGGGCCGCGCGCACCCGTCTCGTCTACCTGTAGCGCGCCGGGGCTGAACGAGTGGCGCCGTGCCAGCGCGCGCCCCGCGGCCGCGCCCGCGGCCGCCGCGCGCGCCACGCCGCCCGCCAGGCTGCTGCGGCGCTCCAGCGAGAAGCCCGCGCCGCGCGCGGCGCCCGGCGCCCGTGCGGTCCACGGCCGCTCTGCCAAGCGCCGCGGCAGCGCGCCAGGCACTAGAGTAGGCGGGCCTGTTGAGAGAGATAATTAGTACGATGTACGTACGTACGACGTAAATAGTATGATGGACTCTCGCCCAAGCAGCCTACCAGGCTGCCAGGCGGGGCAGGCGACCGCCCGAGCCGGCCCTGCTGCTCACTGTTTGGGTTGAGGACTGCCGCTCATGTACGCGAGGGCTTTGGAGCGACGCGGGCCACCCAGGCTGCATCAAGCACTGGGTAGCTCTGGGGGCGCCAGCGCGGGGCCGGCGATGGCGTCCGCACATGCCACTGCCGCGGCAGCGCAACTGCTGTGCATATTGCTGCAAAGAGGTTATCTGAACGGCGCCATGTGAACAGGCTGCTGCATGTCCGCTAGCAACAGTGCTGCACACTCTAAGTGCCTCGCTAGCTGCCAGCACACGATGAGTCCGCACAGCCAAGCATCCAGCAAGCATCCAATAATTTGCATTTTCATGTTACCGCAGGTTCTCGTGAAGTGTGCACTGCTGGTGAGCGCCTTGGCATTTCAATAGCGCACCAGGTGCCAGCGGCGACGAGCCGCCGCTGTGCAGAGCCGGCCCGCCCGACGGCGTGCCCACTGCTGGGGGCCGTGGCAGCTTGGGGGACGCCGATGCGACAGCCCGCTCCCTGCAGACACACATTTGAAGCCCTCTCGGTATCAACCCAGAGAGGCTGTGTGCAGAAGCTGCGCAGTTGGCCTAGGACACGCTGCACAGCAGACATGCGTCGGCGTTGGTGCTCGAACGTGTGGTACCAGCGCGTTGCATGGGCAGGCGCAGTGCAGTACTGATACCGTCCCGGATGCCCAAAGCGGAGGCACACCGCGGAGCGGCGTCTATGCTGACGCGGGCGCTGGCAAGCCAGGCGCGCACGCGCCCACGGCTGGCGCGCGGCGCCGCCGACGCCGCGTCGCGCTCCGCGTCGTGGCAGCACACGGCGAGCGTGCAGTGGCCCCCGCACGCGACCTGCAGACGCACGCGCTCGCTCACTT
>JAABUJ010000284.1_pt1 | contig 110317 bp, 85 predicted proteins | sample 5559131 | NCBI WGS metagenome assembly JAABUJ01 (sample SAMN10711875, study PRJNA513366) | rock metagenome | isolation source: Antarctica rocks | place: Antarctica: Victoria Land, Mt New Zealand nord | collected 2016-01-07
AGCCCGGTGGCGGCACAAGAACGCTCGTTCGATGGCCGCCCTGATCTGCTGCCGCCAGACCGACCAATGGGATCTGTTCTGGGACCGGGCAGCATGAACCCCAAGATTCTGCGGGTACACCCGACCAATCCCAAAGAGTGCGCCCTCGCGGTTTGGGCGTGAATCGGGGCCTTTGATTGTCGTATCATGGACCGGAGTCACGCGACCGGGGACCGCACCGCGGGCCCCCAGGGTCGCGGGGATCCGGGACGAAGGGTGGGTCGCAAGGAGAGTAGCGTCGTGGCGACTTCCGACAAGCCGAAGCCGGCCGAGGCCGTGCCCACCGACCTGCTCTCGATCATCCGGAACTCGGGCGTCCTCACCGACCGGCAGTTCGGCGACCTCAACGCCAAGGTGGCGTCGGGCGAGTTCCCCGGCGACGCCAAGGCTCTGGCCAGGCGTGCGGTCCGTGAGGGGATCCTGACCAACTACCAGGCCAGGCGGTTCCTCGTCGGCAAGTCGCACGGGCTCCTGGTAGGCAAGTACGTGATCCTCGACAGGCTCGGGTCCGGGTCGATGGGCAGGGTCTACAAGGCGCACCACCAGCTCATGGGTCGGGTCGTCGCTTTGAAGATCATCGCGCCGGAGATCGTGACCAACCAGCGCGTCGTCGCCCGGTTCCAGCGTGAGATGCGGCTGGTGGGCAAGCTCGACCACCCCAACGTCGTCCGGGCCTTCGACGCCGACCAGACCGGCGGGATCCTGTACATCGTCATGGAGTACGTCTCGGGCCAGAGCCTCGGTCAGAGGCTCAAGGAAGGGCCGATCGCCCCGGTCGAGGCGGTGAACTTCGCCGCGCAGGCCGCCCTGGGGCTGGCCCACGCCCACGATCAGGGGATCGTTCACCGCGACGTGAAGCCCTCCAACCTGTTGCTCAACGAGGACAAGCAGGTCAAGGTCCTCGACCTCGGCCTGGGCGTCCTGATGGTCGGCGACGAGCACGCGACCTTCGCCACCGCCGACGGCGTGGCCGTCGGGACGGTCGACTACATGTCGCCCGAGCAGGCTTGCGGTCGCGACGTCGACGGCCGGAGCGACCTCTTCAGTCTGGGCTGCTCGCTCTACCACCTGCTCACGGGCCGGCAGGCGTTCCCGGGCGCCACGCCGATCGAGCGGCTAGGCCGACGGATCAATAACAAGCACATCCCGATCACCGACCACCGACCCGACCTGCCTTCGAGCCTGGTCCACGTTCTCGACAAGCTCCTGGCGACCAGGCCCCAGGATCGATTCCAGACCGCCGGCGAGGCCGCCGAGGCGCTCCAGGCCCTGGTCCGCCCCAGGAAGCCGGTCACGGCGGCCCCTCCCCCCCGGAAGGCGACGCCCGAGCCCGCCCCCGAGCCCAGGCCACCCGAGCCGGCCGCCCCGCCGCCCTCGCCGGTCGTCGTGACGGTCCGGCCGGACTATCCCGCCTGGTTCCGCCCCCTGGCGGGCCTGGCCGAGCACCGTCCCGCCTCGGCGCTGATGGCCGTGACGGCCGGGCTGGCGGCCACGCTCCTGGCCGGCTTCGCCCTGGGGTGGCTCCTGAAGGGGTAAGCCCCGCGCGAATCGGACCGACCCGGCTCATCCCCCCCGGAGGAGCCTGCGGACAGGCTCCCGGAGGGCCCTGGCCAGGATCGCATAGCCCTTCGCCGAGGGGTGGATGCCGTCCCGAGTCAGGGCGTAATCCAGCCGGCCGTCGGGGCGCAGGAAGGAGGCTCCGGCGTCGAGGAATTCGACCTCGGCCTCGATCGCCCAGCCGCCGACGATCGCATTGACCCGGGCCGACTCGGGGCCGGGCAAATCGCCCGGCCCGGATCGGCGCGGGAGGATCCCGACCACGAGCACACGGGTCGACGAGCTGGACCTCCGGATCGCGTCCACGACCGCCGCGATCCCCGAAGCGGTCTCCTCGGCCGAGTGGCCGTCGCCCAGGTTATTCGTCCCGATCAGGACCACGGCGACCCGGGGGTGCCCGTCCAGTTCGCCGTCCTCGACCCGCCGGAGGAGGTGCTGCGTCTGGTCGCCGGGGAAGCCGAAATTGGCCGACCGGAGCGGCGCGAAGAGGGCCCGCCAGGATTCGTGGCCCAGGTCGTCCCGGTCCTCGTCGCCCCAGGCATGGGTGATCGAGTCGCCCAGGAAGACGACGTCGGCGTCGGACCGGCGGGCCCGTTCGACGTATCTCCGGTGGGCCTTCGCCCAGGCGTCCCCCTGACCATCACCGACGGCCGACCGGCTCGCCGGGCGGTCGGCCGGCTCCCCGATCGGGGCCCGCGCCCCCGAGGCGAGGTCGCCGGTCATCCCGACCGTCCCCAGAGCGATGATTGCGACCAGGATCATCCGGACCGATCTCGGGCCACTCATGACGCACTCCCCTCCTCGAAGCTCGATCCCCGGATCAGGCGGACCAGGATGAGACGGCCGGGGCAGACGCCACGAGGTCGGGCACCGCCAGGGATCCTGGAGGGCGACCCGTGGCCGGACCCCGGAGGCTCGGCAAACTGGTGAACCGACGGTCCACCAGGTGATAAAACGCCCAGCCGGCGGCGACCGACGCGACCGTTGCGGCCGGGATCATCACCAGGATCTTGGGCCAGAACCCCGTTACCCCCGCCTCCGCCAGGATCGCATTGCCGCCGGTGCAGACCGGGAGATGGATCAGGTAGATGCTGTAGCTCCGCCGGCCGCAGGCCCGGAGGCCGTCGAGCCGGCGGATCCGGGCGATCCGGTCGTCCCAGCGGTAGAACGCGATCAGGACCAGCCCGAAGGCCGCCGAGGCCGCCGTCGAGACCAGATTCTCGTGAAGGCCGATTCCCAGGAGGACGGCCAGCCCCAACTCCACGAGTCGCTTCGACTCCCACCTCGAAGCGACGTGGAGCCGCCAGTAGAGCGCCAGCCCCACGGCGAACTCGTGCCAGAGGTCCGGGAAGAATCCGAAGTAAGCAGCCAGCCGCCCCGAGTCCCACATCCCGACCCGGAACGCCACGATCGCCCCGGTCGCCGCGGCCAGGGCCCCGAAGAGCCGCCTCGGCGCGACGATCAAGGCGAGGAAGCAGATCAGGTAGAACTGCTCCTGGTAGCAGAGTGCCCAGGCCACCCGGTTGATCATCAGCGACTCGGGCCCGCCGACCCGGGGCCGCCAGGTCTCGGTCAGCGTGACGTTCCCGATCCACTGGGCCCGGTTCAGCTCCCCCGGCGAGGCCAGCTCCAGCCCCAGGCTCGTCCGATGCAGCGCGGGCAGCCCGAGCCGGTCCTGAGCCATCACCAGCAGGGCGATCAGAGCGACCGACGCCCAGTAGGGCGGGAAGATCCTCCAGAGCCGACGCGCCAGGAACCGCGAGGGGGGCATCCCCTTCCGGAGCGACGAGGTGAAGCTCGACGCGATGCAATAGCCGCTGATCACGAAGAAAAGCGGGGCGCCCAGGTTCAGGGTCAGAACCGCCACGACCCCCTCGCGGACCCTCAAGCCGAGCCCCGGTGTCCCGACGGCTTCGCGCCAGATGGCCACCCCGGCATGCTCCAGGACCACGATCAGGCAGACGATGCCCCGCCAGGCGTCGAGGGCCTGGTAGCGGGGGCTCTTGCTCGGAGGACGCGCCATGGTCTTCCTCAAACTCGAAATCGGGGATAGCACCGGGCGACCCGCCCGCACGATCGGCCAGGTCCGTAGACGAACGGTCCGGAGAGGTGTCCCGCTCCCGGCGGATCGTTCGAACGTCCTCGACGGGCCGCCCGAGAGGGAGGGGGCGGCGACGTCCGGCTTGGGGGCAGGCCGGGGGCGATCGTGGCAGGTTCCGCATCGTTTCGTTGCGGGCAATGGTATAACCAGCGTCGGCCGGGGCAGGACCGGCCCGAACTTTTGCAGACGGACGTCGAATTCCTACCGAAGGGACGCTGTCTGGAAGGGATCGAGAGAATCTCTCGATCCGGCAACGAGACCTGTCCCTATCCAGTTCCCGGGAGGGTGGCCCTCCTTGACCGACCTCGACGAGGCTGCACCGGGGCCCCTCCCGGAAGCGGGCCGCTGGCGACTCCGGGCCAGGTCACCGGGCGGGCTTCAAGGCTGGAAACCCATCGACCACGCGGCCACCGCCAGCCCGGCGGCCAGGATCCCCGCGAGCCGCATGACCCGGACGGCCCGGCGGACGGTGTCGCGGGTGATCGGCTCGATGGGATCGCCGAGGAGGGGTTTCAGGCTCGGGACGCCCTTGTAAGTGGATCGGCCTCCGAGGCGGACCCCGAGAGCCCCGGCCATGGCGGCCTCGCCCCAGGCGGCGTTGGGGCTGGGGTGCTTCCGGCCGTCGCGCCAGCCGATCCTCAGGGCCGCCGCGCCCCGCTCGCCGATCGAGGCTGCGGCCAGTCCGACCAGGAGCCAGGTCAACCGGGCCGGGACGAGGTTGGCCAGGTCATCGAGCCGGGCCGAGACTCGGCCGAAGTGGAGGTATCGCGGGTCCCGGTAGCCGACCATGCTGTCCAGGGTGTTGATCGCCTTGTAGGCCCAGAGCCCGGCCGGGCCGGCGACGGCGTACCAGAACAGCGGACCGACCACGGCGTCGCCGGCGTTCTCGCCGATCGTCTCGACGCAGGCCCGGTGGATCTCGGGCTCGTCGAGTCGGGCGGTGTCGCGGCCGACGATCAGGGCCAGCGCGCGGCGGGCCGCGGGGAGGTCGGGGGCCTCGGAGGCCCGGAGCGTCTCAGCGCCGAGGCTCCGGATCGCCAGGCCCCAGTAGATCAGGAGGGCCCGGCCAATCAGGGTCGCCGGGCCCCCGAGCTGGCCGCAAAATTCGGCCGCCAGCGAGGCCAGGCCAGCGGCCAGGCCCACGACGACCGTCGCCAGGACCGCGCCGGCGATCGTCTCGGCCCCCGGGCCGCCCCCGGACCTGGCGACGACCACCCGGAGCCCGCGCTCGGTCCGGGCGATCGCCCAGCCGATCGCGCGGACCGGGTGGGGCCATCCCCTCGGGTCGCCCAGGATCAGGTCGAGCCCCACGCCAAGCGGGAGGGCCCCGAGGGCCCAGAGGTCCGCCCCTCCCTCACGAGTCACGATCATGTCGGTCCGGCCCGTTCCCGCGTCATCATCCCGGCCCGGGCCCGAGGGCCGACCAGACCGGCCCGAGGTCGAGATGCGTCCTGAGCAGCTCGGCCAGGCCGCCGTAGCGGTCGGCCAGCTCGGACCGGTGAGCCTCCCAACGCGACGGGTCGAGCGGCGGAAGCCGGCGGCGGGCCCGGAGGCGGTCGACCAGATCTTTCGAGAAGGGTAGGCTGTCGAACAGTCCGTGGACGTAGGTCCCGAAGACTCGTCCGGTGGGGGCCACGGCGCCATCGAGCAAGGTCAGGCCGTCGCGCTGGCGGATCAGCCGGATCCAGGCCGGGACCCCGGCGTCGCGCTCGGTCGATCCCATATGGATCTCGTAGCCAGCGACCGGGAGGCCCCGGGTGATCGTCGATCCGGCGACCCGGTGCCGCTCCTTCTCCGGGGCAAAGGTCGTCGCCACCCCGAGCAAGCCGAGCCCCGGGCACGACAGCTCGGGCGACTCGACGCCGTGCGGGTCGTCGATCCGCGTCCCGAGCATCTGGAAGCCGCCGCAGATTCCCAGGACGACCGGCCCGTCGGGGTCTCGCGCCAGCCCTTCGATCCGGTCGGCCAGTCCGGACTCGCGGAGCCAGGCGAGGTCGCGGACGGTGGTCTTGGTCCCGGGAAGGATCACGAGGTCGGGCCGGCCGAGCCCAGCCCCCGACTCGACATAGCGGACCCGGACGCCCGGGATCCGGGCCAGGGGCCAGACGTCGGTGAAGTTGCTCAGGCCGGGCAGGCGGGTCACCGCCACGTCGAGGTCGTCGGGGTCGTCGAGGGCCGGCGGGGAGGCCGTCTCGTCGATCCCGAGCGAATCCTCCTGGTCGATCTGGAGGTCAGCCCGGTACGGCAGGACGCCCAGGACCGGGACGCCCGTCCGGTCGCGGAGATAGGCCAGGCCGGTTCCGAGGAGCGAGGCGTCGCCCCGGAATTTGTTGATGATGAAGCCGACCACCCGGGCCCGGTCCGGCGGCTCCATCAGTTCCCAGGTCCCGACGATCTGGGCGAAGACCCCCCCGCGCTCGATGTCGGCCACCAGGATCACCGAGGCGTCGGCGTGGTGGGCCATCCGGAGGTTCGTGAGGTCGTGCTCGGCCAGGTTGATCTCCACCGGGCTTCCCGCCCCTTCCAGGACAACTCGATCGAACCGGGCGGCCAGGCGATCGTAGGCGGCGACCACCCGGGGCCAGAGCCGGTCCTTGGCGGCGTAGTACTCGCGGGCCGACATCACCCCGATCGGCGACCCGTCGACCACCACCTGCGAGACGCCCCCCATCGGCTTGAGCAGGATCGGGTTCATGTCAAGGTGAGGTTCGATCCCCGCCGCCTCGGCCTGGGCCACCTGCGCCCGGCCGATCTCGCCGCCGTCCAGGGTCACGAAGCTATTCAAGGCCATGTTTTGAGCCTTGAACGGCGCCACCGAATTCCCGGCCTCGGCCAGGAGACGGCAGAACCCGGCGGCCACGGTGCTCTTGCCGACGTGGCTGGCGGTCCCCAGAATCATCAAGGCACGGGCCCGGGTCGTCATCCGGCCGGGTCCGATCCGAGGACCTCGGCCAGGGCGGCCAGGAGCCGGTCATTCTCCGGCGGCGTCCGGACGGCAACCCGGATGTGGCCCCGGGTCGCGACCAGCCGATCCGGCCCGGTCAGGAGGGCCCCGATCTCCAGGCCCGGGAGGTCGGAGCACTCGCGGACCAGGAATCCCCGGCGGGCCAGGGTGTCGCGGAGTCCGGCGGAATCCCAGTCGGTCCGGGTCAGGCTGGCAAGCAGGAAGTTGGGCAGGGGAGGGGCCCCGGCGGGCCGGGCCCGGTCGGGCCAGGCGGGGCGGAGGCCCTCGATCTCCCAGAGGCTGTCGAGCATCCGGGCCGACTCGCGAGCGATCAGGGCGACCGACCGGAGCCGGTAATCCTCGTCGTCGAGCGCCGCGAGCGCGGCGGCCTCGGCCGGGGCGGCCACGGTCCAGGGGTCCTGGTACTGGCCGAGCCGAGTCACCATGTCGGGCGAGGCCACCGCGTAGCCGACCCGGAGCCCGGGAAACCCGTAGAACTTGGTCATCGACCGGAGAACCAGCAGGTTGTCGCGCGTGGCCGCGGCCCCGACCATACTCCGCTCGTCCTCGTCGGGAAGGAAGGACAGGAAGCTTTCATCGACGATCGTGAGGAGGCCCTGGGTCGCATCGACGAACCCCTCCAGCGTCGATCGGTCCCAGGCGTGACCGGTGGGATTGTCGGGGTGCCCGGTCCAGAAGATCCCGGCGGCGTCCTCGGGGAAGGCGTCCTGCTCCCAGCCCAGGACATGCTCGCCCCAGACCTGGGCCCTCAGCTCGTTCAACGCGGAGACCCGGCGATACTCGCCGTAGGTCGGGTCCACGAGGTGCGCGAGCGGCTTGGAGGCATCGCCGAGCGCCTGGGCGTGGTAGGCGAGGACCTCGCGGAGCGACTGCGCGATCAGGCCGATCAGCTCGGTGGTCCCGGCCCCCACGATCACCCGGTCAGCCGGGATCCCGTGGAACGCGGCGAGCCGCTCGACCAGCCGGGGCGAACGCGGCTCGGGGTGGCGGTCGACCTGGCCGATGGCCTCGCGCGCGGCCTCGATCGCGCCCGGGGGCGGCCCGAACGGGTTGAGGCTCGCCGAGAAGTCGAGCAAGGGCGCGTCGCCCAGCCCGAGCCGGCGTCGGACGCCCGAGGGATCGCCGCCATGATGGATCGGATGCTTCACGGGACGACCCGGCCTTCGTTGGCGAGGTTAATGGTGCGAGGCCCCCGATGCCTCGGCCGGCTTGGGATCGGGCTTGGGTCTGGCGAAGGTCGACTTCAGGGCCTCGGCCAGTTCCGGATGCAAGAATGGATAACCCAGCTCCTCGGCCCGGCCGGGGAGGACTCGCTGGCCGGTCGTGACGACGTGGGCCTTCTCCCCCAGGGCGACCCGGAGCAGGAGGTCGGGCGGGCCGAACGGCAAGAACGGCCGGTGCAGGACCTTGGCCAGCTCGCGCGAGAAGTCGGCGTTCCGGACCGGGTTGGGGCCCGTCCCGTTGATCGGGCCGCGAGCGGACGGGTTGTCGAGGGCGAGCAGGAACAGCCCGACGATGTCTTCGAGGTGGATCCAACTGATCCACTGTCGGCCCTTGCCGAGGTTGTAGGGGTGGCCGCCGTTCCCCACCGGGGCCGCCCCGCCGGGGAGCCACTTGAAGATCGGCTCCATCACGCCGAGGGCCCCCTCGCCCTTGGACAGGACCACGCCGGTCCGGATCGTGACCAGCCGGGCTCCCAGCTTCTCGGCGGCCCGGGCGGCGTCCTCGGTTTCGCGGCAGACGACAGCGAGGAAGTCGGTCCCCGGAGGGCTCCCCTCCTTGATCGGCTCGTCGTCGCGGGGGCCGTAGTAGCCAATCGCCGAGCCCTGGACCAGGACGGTCGGCCGCTTCCGGGCCTTCCCGATCGCCAGGACCACCTGATCGGCCCCGAGGACCCGGCTGTCGCGGATCTGCCGCTTGAACTCGGCGTCCCACCGGCCCCCAAAGACGTTCTGCCCGGCGAGGTTCACGACGGCATCAGAGCCGTCGACCTCGTCCTGCCAGGGGCCCGCCTGCGACGGGTCGCCGCCGATCACCTGGAGCCCCCGGAGCGACGGCTTCCGCCGGGCCTCGTCGGAGTTCCGCGAGAGGATGATCGGCTGGTCGCCCCGCTCTTTCAGGCGCCGGGCTAGCCGACGACCGATCGTGCCGGAGCCGCCGGTGATGAAGACTCGCATGGAGGCAACGACTCTTGGGGTGCGGGTTCGGTGGCGCGATCGCGCCGGCGGACCCCGACATCTTGGGGCAGGGCGGGTCTCGCGTCAAGGAGGCGGCTGGTCCGCCCGAGGCGCGGCCACGAGTCTGAGGGAGCGATGGCGAGACTTTGACATAACCGAATTTTCACCATTTCCCAACACAATCTCCGCGCGATCGGTCCGAATGCTTGATAGAGAAGCGAATTGCGTCGAGCCAAATGGGCCTTTGGTGTTCCGACCCATTGGACCGCCAGGCCCCCGATGGTATCGTTGGGGACGCGCGGCGGGGCGAGCTGGCGAGATCCGGGCCCCTTCCCGGGCCCGACCGCGGCGACCACCGGCACCGGGGAGTCCTGGCCAAGATGAACCCCAAGGTCCGCAACTTGTTCGACCTCAAGCGGCTCCATCCCTACCGGCGGCCCAGCCCGCTGATCCTCGTCAATGGTCTGGCTGAGCAGTCGGAGAGCTGGTTCGCCAACCGGAGACAGCTAGCGCGCCACTTCGATGTCAAAGTGCCCGAGATCCTCGTCTACGACGGCGACTCGCTCCACCGCCACATCGCGTCCGGCGGCGAGGTCTCCGTCGACTACCTGGCCGACCGCCTGGCGTCGTACCTTTCCGAGTTCGTCCAGCGTCCTCCCTATCATCTGGTCGGCTCCAGCCTGGGCGGCCAGATCGTCCTGACGCTGGCCGCGAACCACCCCGAGATCGTCTCCAAGCTGGTCCTGATCGCCCCCTCGGGTCTCTACGGCGATGAGCACCTCCCGATGATCGAGGGGGTCCGGCGGAGCCAGTACGACACGCTGGTCAAGTCGGTCTTCCACCGCTCCAACTTCTCGGCCGACGCGCTGGTGGACGCCTTCGAGGAGAAGTTCCAGAACCGGAAGTGGAAGAAGGGCTTGCTGAGGACCCTTCGGGGGACCGTTGGCCACTCGGTCGGTCACCTCCTGGAACGGGTCCCGCACCCGACCCTTTTGATCTGGGGCTCGGACGACAAGGTGATCTCCGACGTTCCCGGCTCGATGAGGGCGGCCGATCGGATGCTCAAGGCGCGCCAGGTGGTGATTCCCAAGTGCGGCCACGCCCCCCAGATCGAGAAGTCCCGGCTGGTCAACACACTGGTCCAGCGGTTCCTCCGCGACCGGCTCAAGGCGATCCCGCCGATGCTCGACCCGGCCCGGTTCCTGAACAAGGATGCCCGGCCATCGGCCGTCAAGGTCGGCACGTCCCGGGGCTGAGAGGCGATCCGGATGGACGAGAAATCCAGGACGATTTCCCCGGAGCCGCCATTGCCTGTCGCCCCGCTGATCGACCATAACGCATTGGCCATCAACCATTTTCGATCCCGGATAGCCTCTGAGTCGGAGGGCCTCGACCGCCGCCCGCCACCCTCTTTCCGCAGGGTCCGATGAGCGACTTTTCCTTATTCCTCGGCAAGTTCCTCCGCCACGGGACCAAGATCGCCAGCGTTGCCCCGAGCAGCCCCTGGCTTTCGCGGGCCACGGTGGGCAACGTCGACTGGGCCGCCGCCAAGGTCGTCGTCGAGCTTGGCGCCGGGACCGGGCCGATCACCCGGGTGATCGCCGAGAGGGCCCGGCCCGAGACCCGCGTGGTCGTCCTGGAACGCGACGCCGACTTCGCCCGGCTCCTCCGCGAGCGGTTCGCGCCGCTGGCGAACTTCGAGGTGATCGAGGGGGACGCCCGGGACCTCTCGGCCCTGCTCGCCGATCGCGGGATCGGCCGGGTCGACCACGTGATCTCCGGCCTCCCTGTCCCTTCGTTCCCGAAGAATTTCCAGGAATCGCTGTTCCGGGTCGTCCACGGAGTCCTCGGGCCATCCGGGACGTACAACCAGATTACCGAGATCCCTTGGGTCTATCAGGGGCTTTACCGGAGGTTTTTCGACGACGTCCGGTTCGTTTTCGAGCCCCGGAACTTCCCGCCGGCCGGGGCTTACTACTGCCGGGGGCCGAAGGACCCGTCCTGAGATGACCGCCCCCTCCACGCTGGCCCGGGTCGCCGGGGCCCCGGCCGTCCGCCTGGCCGTCAATCGGGGTTTCCAAGCCTTCGCCCGGCGTCGGGTTCACGCCCTCGGCCGGGCCGACCCGGTCGAGGTCCAGCGGCGGACGTTGCTGAAGCTCCTCCGGATCGCGCGATCGACCCGGTTCGGCCTCGACCACGGCTTCGGCTCGATCCGGTCAGTCGGGGAGTACCAGGCCCGGGTCCCGCTCCGGACTTACGAGGCCCTCTGGGACGCCTACCTCAAGGACCGCTATCCTCGATTTGACGATCTGACCTGGCCCGGCCGGATCCCCTACCTGGCCCTGACCAGCGGGACGACGCAGGGGGCGACCAAGTACATTCCGGTCTCCCGGGAGATGGTCGCCTCGAACCGGAAGGCGGCCAAGACCATGGTCGCCTACCACCTGGCGAGTCGGCCGGAGTCGAAGCTGTTCCGGGGCCGGATCTTCTTGCTCGGCGGCTCGACCGACCTGGAGCGGCCTTCCGAGGGGGTCCGCCAAGGCGACCTGAGCGGGATCGCGGCCGAGGAGGCGGGCGAGCTCCTCCGCCCCTACACGTTCCCGCCGCTCGATCTCGCCCTCGAATCCGATTGGGACCGCAAGCTCGCCCTGCTGGCCGAACGATCCATCGGCGAGCCGATCACCTTGATCGGCGGCGTCCCGAGCTGGCTGCTTGCCCTCTTCGGCCGGCTCCTTGACCTGACCGGCAAGTCGACCGTCGCCGAGGTCTGGCCCGGCCTGGAGGTGGTGGTTCACGGCGGGGTCAAGTTCGACCCCTACCGGCGGTCGTTCCACGAGATCCTGGGCGACCCGACGATCCGGCTCCAGGAGACCTATCCCTGTTCCGAAGGGTTCATCGCCTTTGGCGACCCCGCCACCGGCCTACTCCGGCTGGTCTTCGACCACGGGATCTTCTTCGAGTTCGTCCCCGTCGACGAACTGGGCTCGGATCGGCCGATACGGCACTGGCTAGGGAACGTCCAGGTTGGCGTGAACTACGCGATCGTCGTCTCCACCTGCGCCGGGCTCTGGGGCCACGTCATCGGGGACACGGTCCGGTTCGAGTCGGTCGACCCGCCGCTCTTGAGCTTCACCGGCCGGACCAAATACACGCTCTCAGCCTTCGGCGAGCATCTGATCAGCGAGGAGGTCGAGGGGGCGATGGCCTGGGCCGCCTCGGCGACCGGCGCGGGGGTCCGCGACTGGCACGTCGGCCCGGTGTTCCGCGGGGCGCTGGGGCACCATCAATACATCGTCGAGTTCCTCCGCGAGCCCGACGACCTGGCCACCTTTCGCCGGGCCCTCGACGCCGACCTGTCCCGGCGGAACGCCGACTACCGGGCCCACCGGGCCGAGGGCGTCGGCCTGCCGATGCCCGCCCTGATCGTCGTCCGGCCCGGCGGATTCGACGCCTGGATGCGATCCCGAGGCAAGCTCGGCGGCCAGCACAAGGTCCCCCGGATGGACGATTCGGGGAAGCTCACCGCCGGGATCGTCGCCACGCTCCGCGATTCGGGGCAGGTCGAGCGGGAGTTAGTCGAAGGTGGCGATTGATGGTCGGCGAAATCCAAGCATCCTGCCGAGAGTGGAATTGGATGGATTTCGGTCGCCAATGCCGAAACTGATCATCCTCGTCGCGGCGGCAGGGTTTCTGAACCACGGCCCAGATCAAGGCCAAGCACGACCCCGGGATCGCCGACGTAGGGCTGTTTTGGCATAGGGACGAATATCTGCCCGCCATGGAGGACGAGGCGGATACCGACTGCGCCCTTGGCGGAAATTAACTGGAAGCGCCCTGGCTGCCATACCAGCTTGCGTAAGCTGATGAGTTTGCGGAAGCACAGGAAAATGATGCAAAGAATATCCATTCTTTCATCATTTCATTATATTCGCCAGATTTTCTATACAATCTAAATTATCAATTATTGAAGAAATTTAAACAGGCTCGACTTTGCAAACGATCCCGGGTATTCTCATCCTCGTACTCCGAAGTGGCGGGGCAAAGGGCGGCCAGGAGACGGTGGGACCATCGCCACCAGGAACCGAGTCGATCTCTCCCATGGTAAAATGCGATTCAGGGGACCAAGTTATGACCACGACCATCAGGCGCCGCGGCTTCACCCTTATCGAGTTGCTTGTCGTCGTCGCCGTCATCGCGTTGCTGATCGCCCTCCTGCTTCCAGCCGTCCAGGCAGCCAGAGAATCCGCCCGGCGAGCCACCTGCGCCTCCCATCTCAAGAACATCGGCCTGGCGATCCACAATCATGCCAGCAGCCGCAATGCCTTCCCTGCTGGTTTCGGGATGCAGCCATTTGGGGCCTCTTTCTTGCTCCAGATTCTGCCTTACATTGAGGAGATACCCCTCTACAACTCGATCAACCTGGCAACCGACCGTGGCAATGAAAACTACACCGCCTCCCAGTTAACCCCGGGTGTTTTCCTCTGCCCATCGGATCTTTCCCGGTCCACGTCCACATCGGCTCACGCCATCAATTATGCGGGCAACAAGGGCTGGGATGGCAGTGGCCTGCTCGACAAGGGGGGGGTGTTCGTCGGCCGAACGCTGAGTGATCGAGATATCGTCGACGGGCTCAGCCAGACCTGCGGCGTCGCCGAATGGATTGTCGGAACGGGCACCCGCGAACGGGCCTTTCGTCTCGGGTCTCATTACCGAATCCGAGGAGTATTCACTAACGCACCCAGCGACTTTGATGCCTTCGTGCACAAATGCGAGGCATTGAAGCCGGCCGACATTGAACGATTCATAGGCTTCAAGGGCCAGCTTTGGCTCGAGGGTATGATGGGTTATGCCGAGTACAACCACACCTTGGCGCCGAATCGGCCATCCTGCATCGCATCGCTATTCATGGAGGCGACTACCGCAGGGAGCTTCCACGGGGGGGGTGCCAACGTCTTGATGATGGATGGCGGGGTCCATTTCGTCAAGGAATCGATCGACCCGCGAATTTGGCGTGCGACAGGCACACGAGCGGGCGGGGAAGCAGTGGGCGACAACCCGTTCTGACGAATCCGACCCGCTTTGATCGTCCTGCCGCACGAATCCGCGATACTCCGACGCACACACCAGGGAGATGCTACGATGAAGGGACCGACTCGCTCGGATTTTGCTGGGAGCCTTCCTGGCTGCTTCGGGGGCGACCACAACCGCCCTCGGGCAAGCCACCACGTATGTTACCGTCACCGACCCCAAGCCTAACCAGGCCATCACGATCGGTCCTGGGTCGGCGATGTATACGATCTCCGGGACGATCCAGACAAACTGGTACCTGACGGGGGCGTCTTTGCCCTATCAGGATGCCAATGGAAACCCCGCCAATCTCGCTGCCATCCAAGCTAGTGATTTCAAGACGGATCCCACGGATCCGTCCAAGTGGACGGTTTCTTTCTCCTGCGGGACCGGGACTTTCTCCAAGGTGAAGCTCGTGGTCAACGCTCGCACCGACGGCGATTCCAATGGGAATCCAGCACAAACGGCTACCGTCGAGGTCACTGGCCTGACGATCACCAAGCAGCAATAGTCATTTCGCGACCCGAGATGGATCTTGCCACCCGTCGGCCGCTTGCCGACGGGTGGTTTTTTGATTCCCGGACGACATTCTCCCGCTACCATGTTACGCCTTCCCGGGCTCAGGCGGCGGACTTTTTCCTGGCGATCAAGCGGGCGATCTGGCCGACCGAGTCGAGGTTCTCGACGCCGGCCTCGTGGGCCTCGACGGTCACCCCGAAGCGGTCTTCAAGGAAGACGACGAGCTTGAGGGTCCGGATCGAGTCGAGGATTCCGCCAGTAATGAGAGGGGTCAGGTCGGTCAGGTCGTCGGGATCCTCGCCGCGAAGGAACTGGTCGAGGATGTAACCGTGGACGGCCGATCGGATCTCTTCCATCGGGATCTCCCTGTTGCGACGGGGGGCTGGCCGCGTTCGGGGCGCGGCGGGGCCTCGGGCGGGGGGACGATAACCCGTCCCCCCTATCGGGTCAATCCCGGCTTTTCGGTCAAGCCGTCCAGCCGTTGCGGTCGATCTCACCGTCATGGGCCGTAAGGTCGGCGGAGCTTTTCGATTGCCCGCGACCACCACCAGGTACAGGACGAGGCCCGCCTCGACCCTTCAAGGATATCGCCCGATGATCGCATGGACGCTTCCGGCCTTCGGGCGGCGACGACTCGCGGCGCTCGCCCTCCTGGCTCTCGCCTCGTCGACCGGCTGCGGCCTGGTCGGCAAGCACACACCGCAACCGGGGATCGTCGACCCCCACCAGCCCCGCGAGCTGGAGATGGTCTCGATGCCCCCCTACGTCATCGAGCCCCCCGACGAGCTGGAAATCTCGGTCCGGCCCGCCTCGATGGAGATGCCGCTGACCACCGTCACCCTCCAGGCCGACGGGGTGGTCGACCTCGGCTTCGCCGGCGACGTCTACCTGGCCGGGCTCACCCTCGCCCAGGCCGAACTGAAGGTCGCCGAGTCGCTGGACCCGATCGCCCGCCGGAAGAAGGTCCGCGAGCCGATCGAGGTCTCGGTCCGACTGGTCAACGGCAGCCAGAGCAAGTTCTATTACGTGCTCGGCTCGGTCACGACCCAGGGACGGTTCCCGATCATTGGCAACGAGAGCGTGCTCGACGCGATCCTGGCCGCCGGCCTCCGGACCAACAGTCAGCCCCAGAAGGCGTATCTGGTCCGGCCGCACCCGCCCACCGGACAGGACCAGATCCTCAAAATCGACTGGGACGGAATCAAGGAGCGGGGCGACACCATGACCAACTACCAGATCTTCCCGGGCGACCGCCTGATTATCCCCGGGGGTCGGTCGCCCGGCATCCTCGGGTCGCTCTTCGGCGGCTGATCCGGGCAGGTCCTCACCTCCCGGAATGGCGTTTGCGGACCTTTTCCGCGAGCGGAACGGGTCCGCGAGCCACTTCGAATTGACTGACTCCACGGAGGACACCACGATGCGAGCGACGAACCGGCCCGGCTGGGCCCTGATCCTGACGGCCGCAGCGGCCCTCCCGGCCGCCGCGCGGGCACAAGCCCCCGCCAACCCGCCCTCGACGACGATCGGGAGCCACCAGATTGACCGTTTCCAGGCGATCGCGCAGCTCCAGGCTGACCTCCGGTCCGACCCGAACAGCCTTGCCAACTGGGTGATCCTGGGCGAACTGGCCCATGAGGTTGCTGGCGACCTCCCTCAGGGGCAGGATGACGCCTACTACAAGATGTCCCGCGAGGCTTATGAGCGGGCCGTCCAGCTCGACCCGAACAACAACGGCCTCAAGGCCGCCGTCCAGTTCGCCCGCGACCAGGAGGCCAACGCCGCCGCCTTCGACGCCCAGCGGAGTCGCGGGGTGGCCACCTACCTCGCGGCCCGCCGGAGCGAGATCGCCGCCAACGGGGCGAATCCCACGGTCCAGGTCTACGAGTCGCCAGCCCCGTCTCAGGCGATCACTTATGCCCCTCAGTCCGGCGTCGTCCAGCAGCCCGCCCAGGTTCAACCCGGTCAGGTGCAGCCGGCCTACGCCCAGTCGGCCTACCCCCAGCCGACTTATCGCCCCTATTACAATGCCCAGCAGGCCCAGCCGCTCCAGTACAACCAGTACTCGAACGGCTATGTCCCGCCCGCCAATTCGAATCAGGCGGCCCCGCCGACCACCCTCCGGCAGTTCGGCCAGCAGCTCCCCGGCCTCCTGCTCAATGAAGTCAAGCGACCCGGCGCCCCACGCTGATCGGGCCGCGGATGAGGTTCAAGAGCCGATGGGCGACCGGTATTTCCGGTCGCCCATCGTTTTTTCGAATCAGCCTTCGGCCGGGTGGGAGTTGAACCGCTCGAACCGGTGGGCTGTGAGGACCTCGGGAAGCGGGATCGGCGAGCCGGCGGAGGCCGAGTCGCGGGCCCAGCCGATCAGGGCGTCGTAGTGGGCCTCCCCGGCGAGGTTGCCGAGCCAGGTCGAGCCTTCGGGGGTCATCAGGACGGCCACGTTGGGTAGCTCGCAGGGGCCGAGGCAGCCCGAGATGGTCAGTTGGACCACCCGGTTCAGCTTCTCCGCCTTCCAGGCCGCCTTGATCCGGTCGACCGGGACCTCGGGCAGGCCGCGCTCGGTCTTGCCGCAGCAGCAGCCCTTGCAGAGCAGGATCTGACCCCGGGACTTGATCTTGGTCCTCAGCAGCTCGACGGCGGGCTCGACACTCGAATCGATCAAAACTCAATCCCCCTCTGGGCGCGGACGCCGGACTTGTACGGGTGCTTGATCGGCACGATCTCGGAGACGAGGTCGGCCGCCTCGATGATCGAGGGCGGAGCCCCCCGGCCGGTCAGGATGACGTGCTGCCGGGGGTCACGGGCCTTGAGGAACTCGACCACCGGCGCCGGGTCGAGGTAGCCGAGCTTCATGACCACGTTGATCTCGTCGAGGATCACGATATCATATTTGCCCGAACTGATGGCTTCCTTGCTCACTTCCCAGATCTTGAGCGTGGTGGCGATGTCCTGTTCGGGGTTCTTGGTGTCCCAGGTGAAGCCGTCGCCCATCGGCTGGATGACGAGGTCGGGGGCCAGGCGGTCGGCCATCTTCTTCTCGCCGGTCTTCCACTTCCCCTTGATGTACTGGACCATGAACACCTTGAACCCGTTGCCCAGCGCCCGGAAGGCGACGCCGAGCGCGGCGGTGGTCTTCCCCTTGCCATCGCCGGTGTTCACCAGGATCAGGCCGTGCCGCTTCTTGGGCTCGGGGGGCGGGGCGTCGACCTCGGTGGTCACCTCGTCATCGTTCATCGGTCCTCGGTCCTTTCCGGTCGAGTTCAGGCGATCCGTCGGAACAGCGCGCGGCGGACGGCATCGGGGAGGGCCCGGCCGCCGAGGTCGTCCAGGGTCTTGAAATCGGCCCCCCAGGCCCGGGCCAGCCCCGAGGCCAGCCCGAGCCGGACCGGGCCGCCCTCGGTATCGATCACCAACCCCGAGACGCCCTCGCGGCCGAGCTTCTCGGCCATCGCCAGGGCGTCGGCGGTCGGCTCGCCGAGCGGGCCGATCGGGACGTTCCCCCGGCCGTCGGTCAGGAGGACGACCAGCGGGACGACGCCAGGCTCGCGGCGGCGGGTCCCCTCGACGACCTTCGAGGCCAGCGCCAGCCCATGGGCCAGGGGCGTGGCCCCGCCGACCGGGAGGTCCGCCAGTTCCCGGGCGGCCACCCGGACGCTCCGGGTCGGGGCCAGCGCCAGCCGGGCCGAGGTCCCGCCGAAGCTGACCAGGCCGACCCGGTCGCGCTTCTGATAGGCATCGACCAGGAGCGAGAGGACCGCCGCCTTGGTCTGGGCCATCCGGCGTCGGGCCCCCATCGACCGGCTGGCGTCGACGACGAACAGGATCAGGTGCCGGGAGGGCCGGGCCCGGACCTTGACCCTCAGGTCCGAGGCCCGAAGGATCAGGCGGCCCCCCTCGGCCCGTCCCCGGGCGGCCTGCCAGGGGGCCGAGGCCCGGAGGGTCGCGTCGATCGCCGGGTCGGTCGCGGGGCCGATGGGCACGGCCGACCGGATCGCCACGCCTTGCCGGTCGGCCGCGCCGAGCTTCCCCCTCCGACCGGCCGGGCCGTCCTTGCGCCGGGGCTGGCGGGGTGACCAAACCTTGGGACTCGCCGGGTCGGACGCGGCGATCACCTCGGTCGGGCCGGGCTCTCCGCCGGTCGCCGAGGATTCGCGGACCTCCGCCGAGGGAGCGGGGGCGGGGGCGGTCGCGGGGGCGGGCGATTCGCGACGCTCGCGTGCCTCCGGAGGCGCCTCGGGGCCCCGCCCATCGGCCGGCGGGCGGTCCCCCTCGCCGGGCGGAGGGGGTGGGGGCGAGGGCCCTGGCGAGGGCGGCGCGGTTCGGCGATGGGCGAGGGCCAGTTCGGCGACGGCCTCGACGTCCTCGGGGGTGACCTCGATCCGACCTTCATGGGCGGCCAGTGCGGAGGCGGCCTTGTAGATGGTTAAATCCGCCCGGAGGCCGTCGGCCCCTTCGCGGGCGCACCGGGCGCAAAGGGCATCCAGCACGGCGGTCGGGACGGTAACCGACGGCAGGATCCGGCGCGCCTCGACGATCCGCCGCCCTTCCTCGCCGTCGGCCTGTGACCATTGGTCGCGGAAGCCGGTCGGGTCGGCCTCGAAGGCCAGTCGGCGACGGACGACCTCGGCTCGCTGGCGGGGGTCGGCCATCGGCTCGACATCGACGGCCAGGCCGAAGCGGTCCAGGAGCTGGGGGCGGAGGTCGCCCTCCTCGGGGTTCATGGTCCCCACCAGAACGAACCGCGCGGGGTGCGCGAAGGTCAGCCCCTCGCGTTCGACGTGGTTCACGCCCATCGCCGCCGCGTCGAGCAGGAGGTCGACCAGGTGGTCGGCCAGCAGGTTGACCTCGTCGATATAGAGCAGGCCGCGGTGGGCCCGGGCCATCAAGCCGGGCTCGAACGACCGGGCGCCAGTGGCGAGGGCTCGCTCGATGTTCAGGCTCCCGACCACCCGGTCGTCGGTCGCGCCCACGGGGAGGTTGACCAGGGAGACAGGTCGGCGGACGACCCGGGCCCCTTCCAGGAGCGGCCAGCCGTCGACCTCCTCGCCCGGCGCCCGGTGGAACGGGTCCCCCTCGTAGACCTCGATGGCCGGCAAAATGTCGGCCAGGGCCCGGACGGCGGTGCTCTTGGCCGCCCCCTTGGAACCCCGGATCAGGACCCCGCCGAGGCCCGGGGCGATCGCCGCCAGGACCAACGCCCGCTTCATCGAGGTCTGGCCGACGATCGCCGAGAAGGGATAAGTCCGCGATCCAGTCATGAATTTGCCTGGGTCCCGAGCGGGGATTCGTCGTAACGCGCCAGGAGGTCGGCCGGACCAGCAAAGATGGCAACACACCCGGCGGCCCGGAGGTCGGCCTCGGAGAAGCCGCCGCAGAGCACGCCGATCGTCGGGATCCCCGCCTTGGCCGCCGCGATGGCATCCCAGGGCGTGTCGCCGACGACGATCGCCCGCGACGGGTCGATCCCCCCCAGCTTCGCCAGCGCGGCGTGGAAGATGTCGGGGTGCGGCTTCGACTTCTCGGCGTCGTCGGAGGAGGTCGACTCGCCGATCAGGTCGTCGATCTTCGCAATCTTCTCATATTTCTCCAGCTCCTCCTCCTTGGCCGAGGAGGCCAGAACGATCTTCTTGCCGTCGGCCTTGATCCGCTCGAACAGCTCGCGGACCATCGGGAAGGCGTGGATGTGCGGCAGGTACTCATCCTTGAAGAAACTATCACGTTCCTTGGACATTTGCTTGCCGATATGCTCGATCTCCTCCTCGGAGAGGAAGACGGGCATCAACTGGTCGCCGCCCTTGCCGATCTGGGCGCGGATGTCCTCGAACGGGACGTCGTGGCCGTGGCGGGCCAGGGCCCAGAGCCAGGCTCTGGCGTGGTAATCGACGGTGTCGATCAGGGTCCCGTCGACGTCGAAAATGACGGCCTCTATCATGGTTGCCTCGCTGCTGGAGTCAGGAATCTTCGCCGCAGACCCGTCGGGCGTCGACCTCGAACGGGTTGTCTAGATAATAGTGATCGCCCCTGGCGTAAGCCCAGACGCTGGCGAGGAGATAGGCCGGCAAAAAAGCCGGGCCCCATCGCTCAACCTGCCGGACGTGGGCTTGCTCGTGGTTCCGGCAGACCCGGAGGCAGCGCCGGTCGCGACCGAGGATCACGTGCCCTAACGTCATGGCCGACGCCCGGACCGCCCGGTGTTCCAGGAACCGGCGGGCGAACCCGCCGTGAAACTCCAGGGCCCCCCGCCGGACCTGAACCTTGCCGCTGGTCGCCAGGGTCAAGCCCCCGGCGACCAGGCCTACCAGGGTCGTCGGGAACGCCCAGGTGTAGAGCAGGAGCCGGGCCGTCTTGCGCCAGGGTCCCACGGGCGCGACTCCCGATCTGGTGCAACTCGGGGGCCGGACCTCAGGACGCCCGAGCCGGCTTGAGCACCCGGGCCGCCCGGAGCTTCCGGGCGATCGTCCACGACCCGTAGGCCGAGGTACCCAGGATCAGAGCGGTGATCGTGAGGAGGCAGACGTGCTCGAAGACGGTGTTGGGCGAGTATTCGTGGCCGAGGAGTTCGACGGCGACGTGGTGGGCGAGGAAGATCATCAGATCGGGATCCTTTCGAAGAGTGATGGGAGGATCAGCGGCGTTCGAGGACGCTTTCATTCCGGAGGTAGATTTCGCGGAGGGCCTCGACGGTCGCGGGGTCGGGTTGCTCCCAGAGGCCGCGGTCGACGGCCTCCAGGAGCCGCTCGGCCATCGACCGGAGGGCCCAGGGGTTCTTGGCCTGGAGGAAGTCCTGGACCTTCTCGTCGAGCAGGTACGCCTTGCTGACGTCCTCGAACATCCAGTCGTCGATGACCCCGGCGGTGGCCTCGTAGCCGAACAGGTAATCGACCGTGGCGGCCATCTCGAAGGCACCTTTATATCCGTGCCGCATGACCGAGGTGATCCATTTGGGGTTGACCACCCGGGAGCGGAAGACGCGCCTGGCCTCGTCGGCGAGATCGCGGACCCGGACGTTCTCGGGGTTGGCGGTGTCGCCGAAGTAGGCGGCCGGATTTTCGCCGGTCAGGGCTCGGATCGCGGCGATCATCCCACCGTGGAACTGGAAATAGTCGTCGGAGTCGAAGATGTCGTGCTCGCGGTTGTCCTGGTTCTGGACCGCCACGGCGACCTGCCCGAGCCTTCGCTTGAACGCCCCCGAAGCCGCCACGCCGTGCTCGGCCTGGGTATAAGCATACGAGCCCCAGGCGATGTAGACCTCGGCGAGGTCGGCGTCGGTCTTCCAGTTCCGTTCGTCGATCAGGTTCAGGAGCCCCGCGCCGTAGCTCCCGGGCTTGGATCCGAAGACGCGGTATTTCGCCTGCGCCCGAGCCCGTTCGGCGGGGAGGCCCGAGGCGATAAGCGATTGCTCATCTCTGTTGACATGACGCCGGACGAAGTTCTGATCCTCGGGTTCTTCGGCCGCCGCGACCAGCTCGACGGCCCGGTCGATCAGGGCGACGACGTTGGGAAAGGCGTCGCGGAAGAAGCCGGAGATCCGCACGGTCACGTCGATCCGGGGACGGCCCAGCTCGGCCAGGGGGACGAGTTCCACCCCCTTGAGCCGGCGGCTCTCGGGGACCCAGGTCGGCCGGACGCCCATCAGGTGGAGGATCTCGGCCACGTCGTCGCCGTGGGTCCGCATCGTCGACGTCCCCCAGACGACGATCCCGACGCTCCGGGGATATTCGCCCTGGTTGTCCTTCTGATATTTCTCGATCAGCCGGTCGCCCGCCTGGACCCCGACCCGCCAGGCGGTCTCGGTGGGGATGGTGTGGATGTCGACGCTGTAGAAGTTCCGCCCCGTCGGCAGGATCCGGGCCATCCCGCGAGTCGGTGCCCCGCTCGGCCCGGCGGGGACGAACCGGCCGGCGAGGCCGCGGAGGGTGTTGGTCAGCTCGTCGGTCGTGCGGTCGAGCCTCGGGACGATGTCTCGATGGATGAATTCGAGGCAGCGGAGGACCTCGGGGACCGGGTCGCGCTCGACCGGAAAATCGGCCTCGTCGAAGGTCCCGGCGTCCAGCCCTTCGAGGATCTCCAGGCGGGACGGTCCGAGGCCGACGTTGTGGGTCGCCATCCCACCGAGGTCATCGCGCTCGGGCCAACTGACCAGGCAATCGATGAGTCCGCGGGCCAGGTGATCGATCGCGACGGCCACGTCGCCCCGGGTCAGGGCCTCCAGGTCGGGCACCTTGGGCAGGTCGTCCGGGTCGTACTCCTCCATCCGATCCTCGGCGCGGGCCCAGGCTTCGAGGGCCCGGTGGTCGAGGTCGTCGTGGATCCGCTGACGCGCGACCTTCGGCAGTTCATCGGCGACCGGCGACCCCAGGTCGGACAGCATCAGTGCCGGGTCGATACCCTTGGCCCGGGCGATCGCATTCTTGAGCGACGACACCTCGCCATTATCCAGCCGCACCATCGCCTGGATCAGCCCGATTCGCTGCTCGCCCTGGGGGGCCAAGCCGAAGATGTGCAGGCCGTCGCGGATCTGGGCGTCGCCCAGTTCGCAGAGGTAGCCGTCGATCTCCTGGAGGAAGTGGTCGAACTCCTCGGCCTCGGGACAGCGGTCGACCTTGAGGTCGCGATCGAGGTTGTTCTTGGTGACGAGCGTCCAGATCTGCTGGGTGATGTACGGAAGCTTGGTGGGGTCGAGCGAGGCCATCCGATAATACTCGTCGAGCAGTTGCTCAAGGCGAGCCAGATCATCATACGTCTCGGCCTGGGTCATCGGCGGGATCAGGTGGTCGACGATGACCGCGTGGCCCCGGCGCTTGGCCTGGGTCCCCTCACCGGGGTTGTTGATGATATAAGGATAGAAATTCGGCAGTTCGGCCAGCATGATCTCGGGATAGCACTCGTCGGACAGGGCGGTGGCCTTGCCGGGGAGCCATTCGAGGTTGCCGTGCTTGCCCATGTGGATCACGGCATGGGCGCCGAACTCGTGCTGGAGCCAACGGTAATAGGCCAGGTAGTGGTGGGTCGGCGGGAGGTCGGGGCTGTGGTAGATCGCCATCGGGTCGGCCCCGAACCCGCGCGGGGGCTGGATCCCGACGAAGACGTTGCCGAAGACCAGGCCCGGGATCGCCAGGCGGTCTTCGGTCCGCATCACCTCGCCCAGCGGGAGGCCCCACTGCTCGATCATCGCCCGACGGGGCTCATCGGGGAGGGCGTTGAACCACTTTTCATAGGTGGCCAGGCTGACGTGGCCGACGGCTTCGCGCAACTGGTCGTCGGTGAGGAACTCCTCGTCGTTGGTGCATCGGTCGATCAGTTGATGCATCAGGGCGTCGCCATCCGTGGGGATGTCGTCGGCCTCGTAGCCCGCCGCTTTCAGGGCGTGGAGGAGATTGATGACCGAGGCGGGGGTGTCCAGGCCCACGCCGTTGCCGATCCGGGCGTTCTTGGTCGGGTAGTTGCCGAACAGGATCGCGACCTTCTTCTCGGCGTTCGGCGTTCGCCTCAGCCCGGCGAAGTTCAGGGCCAGGCGGGCGACGTAGTCGACGCGGTCAAGCCTCGGCACATAGGCCTTGATGGACGTGCCGAGGCGGTCGTCGAACTGCCCTTCCTCCTTGAAGGAGATGGCGACGGTGTTGATCCGGCCGTCGAACTCGGGGAGGACGACGTTCATGGCCGTGTCGCGCGGGGTCAGGCCGGCGGAGCTCGCCTCCCACTCGGCCGAGGTCGAGGTGCAGAGCACGGCCTGAAGGACCGGGACGTCGAGCCGATCCAGGAGGTCCACGACCGCGCCGGTGGCCTCGGTGTGAGTCCCGTCGGAGAGGTTGGCGACGGTGAAGCTGAGGGTACTTATGAGGACATCCACACGCGATCGTCCCTGCCCGTCGATCAGGAATTCCCCGAAGAGGGCGGGGACTCCGCCCTCCCGGTCGGGGTCGTCCTTGAGGCTGTAGCAGAACAGCGGGAGGACGTTCGCCCCGAGGTCGTCGAGCCGCCGGATCAGGGCGTCGATCGGGGCCAGGTTGTGGGCCATCCAGTGGGCCCGGTAGAAGACCACGCCGACGGTCGGGCGGTCGGGCCGGTGGAATCGGGCCTGCCACTGGTCGAAGGTCAGGCCGTCGGGGGCTCCGGGGTGGTAGAGGCCATCGCGGGGCAGGGGGGCGGGGGGCTCGTAGCCGAGCCCGGTCCAGAGGACGTTGTCGCTCAGGCACCGGAGGAGGTTGATCAGATTGGCGACGCCCCCCTGGGTGAAGTATTCCAGGACCTGCGTGACCAGCGGCAACGGGGCGTGGCAGAGTGAGGTCAACTCGGGATCGAGCCCCTGCTCGCCGGGCAGGGCGATGAAGGCGATCCCCCGCGACCGACACTCGCGCGACAGGCGCTCGAAACCATCGGCGAAATAGGCCCGACCGCCGAGGACCCGGACGACCACCGCCCGGGCCCCGGGTAGCTCGTCGACCACGAAGCGGTCCAGGGCCCCTGGCGCGAGGAGGTCGTTGGCGTGCCGGGCCCGGACCGGCGGGAAGCCGTCCGGGAGGCGTCGGACGGCGGCGGCCAGCGCCTGGATCTCGGTGTCGGCGGTCGTGAGGATCAGGAACACGGATGGCCTCGCCTCGGGACGCCCGGAGCCGGTCGGCTCGGGGGGCGGATCGGGCGTGATCGAGGCCAAGGGGACGGAACGGGAGCGAGTCGGTCGGGTCGGATCGATCCGGTCGGGATGATCCGGCGCGTCGACGGTTTCGCCTGCCGCTCCGCGGAATCCCTCGACCGCCTCACCCTCGAAGGCGCCTGGGGCGAGGGCGATCAGCCCGAATTCCGGGACCGGCCACCCTCATTGCTCGTCTCGGCCAGGTCTTCTGGCTCTCGGGCCTTCGACGCCTCGGCCTTCCCACCCGGCGAGGCCGGGCAGTGGCGGTTTCCCGAGGAGGCGTCGTTCCCGATCACAGCGGCGGGGCCGCGCCGGTTTCTCACCGGCTTCCCTTCGGCCGAGACGTTTCGGAGATCGAGCCCGACCGGCGCCGCTCAGGGGCCGCCGATGGGGCACGGGACTTATCATGAAGGGCCGTCAAGCCGAAGTCAACGGCAAACCCCGGAGGCTCATCCCCCGGCCTTCATCACCGCCATCAGGCCGACGACGATGACCACGATCAGCAGGACGATCCCGAGGAAGACCACGCCGACCAGCAGGAGCGTCCCCAGGGACTTCCAGGCCGAGAAGCGATGGACCTCCGCCACGCACTTGATATTCAGAAAGGCGGACCAGAACCCGAGGACGATCATGGCCATCGCCATGACCAGGAGCAGCGGGCCCTTCGAGACGCCGACGTTCTGGGGGTCGTCGGCCCGGAAGAAGTCCGCCCCGTAGACGGCCAGCGTCAAAAGCTGGATCGGGAGGAGCGCCACGATGGGGATTGACGACCAGGCCAGCGCGGCGCGGACCTCCTGGGCGGTGGCCCTGCCGCCGAACCATCCCCCGGTCATCCGGACCAGGAAGCCCATCAGATAGATCCCGATGATCCCTCCGAGGGCGCCGCCGATAATGGAGCCGACCAGGAGGCCCGCCACCGGGAGTTCGACGGTCTGCGACTTGAACAATCGGGTCAGGCCGTTGCCGAACCCGGAGAGCATGGCCAGCGGCAACACGAAAGTCGTCGGGTCCGAGTTCACGATCCCCCGGATCGTCCCCCGGGGCCGGGTCCAGATCGTCACCCAGGGGCTGCCGTCGGGGACCTCGGCCCCGCCTCCCTTCGGCGTCTTCGTCAGCCCCACGGGGGCTCGGGGGGGCAGATAGGGGTCGAAATCGGGGTCGTTCATCGATCGGTTCCCTGCCTGGGACGGGCGGGCACGAGGCCGGGCGTTCCGGTGTCCCCGACGGTTCGTCGTGCCTCTGCCGGAACAAGATAGCGGGCTTGGATCGGTCCGGCCACGGCCAGGCTCCCCCGACGGCACGATTCGGCGGTCGCCGAGAATCCGGCGGATCGGGGCCCGAGGCCGAACACCAGGTCGTTCGCCAGGGACTGCCTGACGGCGGCTTCGGGCATCCGATCGGTCCCCGATCCACCCGAGTCAAGGTCACGGCGAGGCACCCGGGCATCGCTCCGACGCCGGACCGGGTGGACCCCCTTGGGTCCGAGCGGGTAGAGTCCCGGGTCGGACCTCTGATCTGACGGACCCGCAGGGAAGGGGGAGGCCGATGGAGTTCGCCCTGTCCGAGCCGCAGGCGACCTGGCAAGAGGCCGCGATCCGGTTCGCCCGCGAGGAGCTGACCGATGACCTCGACCTCGACGGCCGCGACGAGCGCCGGGAGTTCTGGCGCGAGGGCTGGGTCCGCTGCGCCCGGTTCGGGATCCAGGGGCTCCCGGTCCCGGCCGAGTACGGCGGGAAGGGACTGGGGCTCCCCGAGACGATCGCGGCGATGGAGGGCCTGGGTTACGCCTGCCCCGACAACGGCCTGATCTTCGCCATCAACGCCTCGATGTGGACCGTCTCGATCCCGATCCTTTTGCACGGGACCGAGGACCAGCGGCGGCGATATCTGCCGGGGCTCTGTGATGGTTCGATCGTTGGGGCCAACGGGGCAAGCGAGCCGGAGGCCGGATCGGACATCTTCAGCATGGCCGCCCGGGCCCGGCGCGAGGGGGACGGCTGGGTCCTCGATGGCCGGAAGACCTGGGTCACCAGCGGGCCGGTGGCCGACTTGCTGGTCTGCTACGCCTCGACGAGCCCCGAGCGGGGGGTGATGGGGATCTCGGCGTTCATCGTCCCCAGGGACGCGCCGGGGTTCCGGGTGGTCCGCGAGATCCCCAAGCTCGGGGTCCGGACGGTCCCGATGGGGGAGCTGGCCTTCGAGGGGTGCCGGCTCCCGCTCGACGCCCTCCTCGGCCGCGAGGGGCGGGGGGCCGAGGTTTTCAACGCCTCGATGGAATGGGAGCGGGGCTCGATCCTGGCCGGGGCGCTGGGGACGATGCGTCGGCAACTGGAGCGGTGCGTCGGGCACGCCCGGAGGCGCCGGCAGTTCGGCCAACCGATCGGCAAGTTCCAGGCGGTCGCCCACCGGATCGTCGAGATGAAGCTCCGGCTGGAGACGTGCCGGCCGCTGGTCTACAAGATCGGCTGGCTCAAGGCCCTGGGCAAGGACGCGACGATGGAGGCGGCGCTGGCCAAGCTCCACGTCTCGGAATGCCTGGTCAAGAACGGGCTGGACGCCGTCCAGGTCTTCGGTGCCTCGGGGTACGCCACCGAGACCGGGATCGAGCGCGACCTCCGCGACGGGATCGGGAGCCTGATCTATTCGGGGACCAGTGACATCCAGCGGAACATCATCGCCCGCGAGCTGGGGCTCTGATCGGGGAGTCGCCCGGCTCGCCGATCGCGGGTCGGAGACCCCTGGAAACGGCCCGTCCGGTCGGTTATCAAGGATCAGCCCCGCCGAAAGCTCGATCGGCCGCCGAGGACGGACGGACGCCCACCGGGCGTCGCGTCGCCGGGCGTCGTCGAGGCCGCGCGAGCGCCGCATCGACCCAGTCGCGATCACCACCAGCCCGAAGAGGGGACCGGCTCCCATGGACCCGATCGACCGAGAATTCTCCGGGGCCCCGGCCAAGGCCCCGGGCCTGAACGAGAGGTTGCTGTTCTGGGCCTGCTTCATGTCGATCGTCGCGACGGCGTTCGGCTTCGTCGTCCGCGGCCAGATCATCGACGACTGGGGGCGCGAGTTCAACCTGAACCAGACCCAGAAGGGGCAGATCTTCGGGGCCGGCCTCTACCCGTTCGCCATCAGCATCGTCCTTTTCAGCCTGATCATCGACCGGATCGGCTACGGCGTGGCGATGGTCTTCGCCTTCGTCTGCCACGTCTCATCGGCGGTCCTGACGATCCTGACGCCGATGCTGGCCAAGGGCGACAGCGCCAAGGGTTACTGGCTGCTCTACATCGCCACCTTCATCGTCGCCCTGGGCAACGGGACGGTCGAGGCGGTGGCCAACCCGGTGGTCGCCACCCTGTTCCCCCGCGAGAAGACCAAGTATCTGAACATGCTCCATGCCGGCTGGCCCGGCGGCCTGGTCCTGGGCGGGTTGCTGGCGATGCTGATGGGCGGGATCTCCTGGCAATACAAGGTGGCCTTGATCTTCCTGCCGGTGATTGGCTACGCGATCCTGATGCTGGGCCGGACCTTCCCGCTCAACGAGCGGGTGGCCGCGGGCGTCTCGTACAAGGCGATGTGCCGCGAGGTCGGGATCTTCGGGGCGGCGATCATCGTCGGGCTGATCGTCCGCGAGTTGGGGACCGTCTTCGGGGTCGACTCGACGGTCCAGATGATCGTCTGGGCGGTGCTGGTGCTGGGCTTCGGGGTCTACGTCGGGTTCGCGCCGGGGCAGCCGATGTTCCTGTTCCTGATGCTGGTGATGATCCCGCTGGCGACCACCGAGTTGGGGACCGATAGCTGGATCACCCCGCTGATGGAGCCGGAGATGGTCCGGATGAAGCTGCATCCCGGGCTGGTCCTGGTCTACACCTCGGCGATCATGCTGGTCCTCCGGTTCTTCGCCGGGCCGATCGTCCACAGGCTCTCGCCGCTGGGGCTGCTCTGCGTCAGCGCGGCGGTGGCGGCGTGCGGGCTGGCGTTCCTCTCGCAGGCGACCGGAGTGATGATCCTGGCGGCGGCCACGCTCTACGGGTTCGGCAAGACGTTCTTCTGGCCGACGATGCTCGGCGTGGCGGCCGAGCAGTTCCCCCGGGGCGGGGCCCTGACGCTGAATACCCTGGGCGGCGTGGGGATGCTCTCGGTGGGCGTCCTGGGCACGCCGTTCCTCGGGTTCATCCAGGACTCGAAGATCGACCGCGATCTCGCCGCCAAGGACCAGGCGGTCTACGCCCGGGTGATCGACACCGAGGAGAAGACCAGCGTCTACGGCAAGTACAAGGCGCTCGACCCGGCCAAGGTCGCCAAGCTCGAAGGCGACGAGAAGGCCGAGGTCGCGGGCATCAAAGACGCCGCCAAACGGAACGTCCTGCTAACCGTCGCCGCCTTCCCCTGCGTGATGCTGGCCTGCTACATCGGCCTGGTCCTCTACTTCCGATCCAAGGGCGGTTACAGGCCACAGATCATCATCTCGGAGAAGGAAGAAGCCCTCCTGATGACTGGCGGGGCACTCGGCCCGGCCGACATGTGAATCGATTCGAATTCGACCCCGAGGGGCTCCCGATCTCATGTCCAGCATCCCCAGGCCGGGAACGGCGGTCGAGCCGAAGTCCTGGCAGACCGGCCTGGCGCCCGTCTACATCGGCATCTTCCTCTGGGTCGCCTTCTTCGACCAGCTCGGCCGGCGGGCTCTGCCCGTCGGCGGGCTGGGATGGTCAATCCTCGGGGCGGCGGTCGCCGGGCCGCTCGCGTATCTCCTGCTGTTCCGGGTCCCGGCGACCTGGGGACAGCAGGTCGGCCAGGGGCTGGCGGTCGTCTCGACCAGCACGTTCGGGGCCCGGGGCTCGGCGCTGGTCCCGGGGCTCTTGATCGGGATCGGGCAGGTCGTCCTGTTCGCCCTGGCGGTCGGCTACGCGGTCGACTTGACCTTCGAGGGGCTGGCGATCGGCCGGCTGGTCGACCCCCGGTCGCTCCGTCCGGTCCTGGTCAGCGGGGCTCCGATGAAGCCCCCGCTGGTCCTGGCGACGGCCCTGTTCTGGTGCGTGGCGACGGCGCTGGTGAGCCTCAAATTCGTCCGATGGATCGCCTTCCTGATGCAGTTCTTCCCGATCTTCCCGGCGATCCTGCTGGGCGGGTCGATGCTGGCGATGCTCGGCGGGCTCAGGGACTTCGTCCCGAGCGGCGTCGACCCCAGGACCTCGGCGATGATCCCGGAGGCCGAAGGGAGCCGGATGGCGTTCCTGCTCACGCTCCAGTGGGTCTTCGCCTTCGCGGCGCTGTCCGGGCTGGTCGGGGCTGACTGGGGCTCGGGGAGTACCTCCCCGCGTGACGTCCGGCTTGGGGGCTGGGTGGGCCTGGGGCTCGCCCCGGCGGTCGTATCGGCCCTGGCGCTGATCGCGATCGCGGGGCATCGGGGGTCGCTCGATGCCTCGACGGAGCCGAGGGATCCGCGGATGGCCCGGGTGGTCATCGAGGACGCGCCGGGGAATCCGGCGGGCCCGGAGGCGCCGGGGGACACGTTCCGGGCGGTCCTGGCGGGAGGGTTCGATCGGCGGGTCTCGTGCGTGATGCTCCTGGTCTTCGGCCTGGCCTCGCTGGCCCCGGCGTGCTACGCCTCGTTCGTCTTCAGCGAGCGATTCGCGGCGATCGGGCCTGGAATCTCGAAATTCACCTGGACGATGATGGGGACCTCGACGGCCTGGCTCCTGATCGTGGGGGGCTGGTCCGACCGGCCCGAGTCGGTTTTCAACGTCCTCGGCGCGGTCTTCGCGCCGGCCACCGGCGCGATGGCGGCCGACTACCGGCGACAGAAGGGGATCTGGCCCGGCCCTCGACGCGGGGTCAACCCGGCCGGCATGATCGCCTGGGCAATCGGGCTTGCCGTCGGCCTGGCACCCACGATCGCCCGATCCCCCCTGGCCGACCGGCTCCAGCCGGCCGCGGTCGCCGCGTTCTTTGCCGCCTACCTCGCCTATGAGCTGCTCGCCCTCGTCCGGCTCGAATCAGCGCCCGACCCGGCCGGGGCGAGGCTCGCTTCAAAGACTTGACGCGGACGTCAACATCTGAATATAGGCCAAGATCACGCCAAGGATGATGAACAGGACGATCCCGCCCAGGACGATGATGAGGATCGGTTGGATCAGGCTGCCGAGGTTCTTGACCATGAACTCGACCTGCTCCTCGTAATCGTCGGCGATCTTTCCGAGCGACTCGGGGAGCTTGCCGCTTTCCTCGCCGGCGTTGATCCGGGCGACGACGTCATACGGGAAGCAGCCCGACCGGCCGACCGCGTCGCCCAGCTCGGCCCCCTCCATGACCAGCGACTTCGCCCCGGCGGTGGCCCTCCGGAACGAGGACAGGTTGAGGACCCCGACGGTCAGGTCGAGCGAGGCGACCACGTCCACACCCGCGTGCAAGAGCGCCCCGAGGGTCCGGGCGAACCGGGTGGTCTCGATCTTCCGGCGGATCTTGCCCAGGACCGGGACGTACAGGCTCATCCCGTCGATCAGGGCCTTTCCCGCCGGGGTCCGGTAGGCCCAGATCCCCCCGACGATGGCCGCCACCAGACCCAGGGGGACGGCGTACCAGCCGTGGCTGGTCATGAACCGGCTGATCCCCATCAGGACCCGGGTCGGCCAGGGGAGGAGCATCGACCGTCCCTGGGGCGAGTCGGAGATGAAGCTGACCATCCCCGGAATCACGAAGATGGTGAGCAGCAGGACGACGCCCGAGGCGATGATCAGGACGATCGAAGGGTAGATCATCGCCGACCGGGCCTGGCGAATCATCCGCTGGCGGGCCTCGTAATGCTTGGCGAGGGTCCGGAGGGTCTCGGGTTCGCCCCCCCTCGCCTCGGCGACCCGCATCATGCTGATGCAGAGCCGGTCGAACGCCTGGGGCTCGCGGGCCATCGCGGCGGCGATCGACTCGCCCCCCCGGACCGCCGCCTCGATCCGACCGATCACCGACCCCAGGGCCGTCCGGGCGAACTGCTTCTGGAGGCTGGCCAGCGACCGGATCAGGTCGACCCCCGCATCCTGGTAGGTCGCGAACTGGCCGCAGAAGGCGGCCAGGTGGCCCGAGTTGACCTTGCCGAAGACGATCCGCTCGACCAGCCCAATCTTCGCGTCCGCGACCGGCCGGGGCTCGTCGGGCTTCGGTTTCGCCCGCTTCGGGACCGTCGGCCTGGTTGCGGGCTGGAAGGTATCCTGCCCCTCGGCCAGGGTGGCCTTCGGCGGCTTTGGCTGGGGACGCCTCGGCGGGTTCCCCTCGGCATCACGGCTCATCGCCCCACCCCCCGGCTCGGTCGACCGACCCTCCGCCTGCGACACCCGTACGATTATCCGCGAGGCCTCCCCCGTTGGCAACGAATCGGAAGCTTTTCCGGGTTCCCGCGGAGCGGCTTTCCGACACCCCCCGACCCCGGGTCGCGAGGGGATCACGAGGATCAGCCCACCGGCAGGGAGCTCAATGGCCCTTGCCGAACCGGGAGACGACGAGGCTCCCGACCTGGTCGCCGAGGGCCCGGCCCTGCTGGACGTCGTAGCCGAACGAGTCGCCGGCCCAGATCCGGCTCTGGCCATCCTCGGTGGCGGCGGCGGCGAAGCTGGTGAAGGTCCGGGTCAGGCCGGTGGAGTCGTTGAGCTTGTCGGTGAACCCGACCTTCGGGCCGAAGGCCGAAGTCAGGATCCGGGAAGCGGCGGCCCCGTAGGCGGCATTGCCCGAGACGTAGGAGGGGGACGGCGGGGTCTCGACCAGGGGGGTCCAGGTGGAATCGAACTCCTGGATCGCGGAGACCGGCCGCCAGGCCCCGAAGGTCGATCTGGCGTCCTGGGTGGCGATCGCCGCGTCGGCCAGCGCGACGTCGAGCATGGCGAAGGTCCGGGCGTCCTGGGCCAGGGTCCGCTTCCGCTGGGCGGCGACGGACTCGGCGATCTCGTTCCAGTGGCCGGGGTTGGTGTCGGAGTAAAATCCGTCGGCCCAGAACTTCGCGGCGTCGGATTGGTCGGAGGTCCGGAACGGGCTGTCGGACCGGCCGAGCGAGGCGACCTCGGCCAGCGCCCGGTCGTAGGCGTCCGACCCGATCGCCGGGGGCGCGGGCGGGCGGAACTGAGCCCCGCCGGTCAGCGCGAACGGCGTGACCTGCCCCCAGCCGGCGTCGAGGGCCCCGTACTTGCCCGGCGGGGTCGGCCGCCAGAGGCCCGGGATCTTCGATGGAGGGTCATTCACCTTCACGTCGGAGCCGTCTTTCGACCGGGCGACAAGCGTGGCCGCGCCGACGTCCTGGCCGAGGGTGAACCCGTCCGTGACCCCCTTGGACTTCGGGAGGGACAGGATCGCCTGGTTCATGGCGAGATTGATCGATTTCGACATCGAAGGGAACAGGCCGTTGAGGACCGTCATGGCCGCGGAGTCGGCCGCCGCCTCGACCGACGCCCCCTTGGGGGCGGCGATGTGGACCTGGTAAGCGTCCTTGGGCGACTGGACGGCCATGATGGCGTCGTACTGCGCCAGGTGGACCATCGCCAGGGCCCGCGACGCCCTGGGCGCCGAGAGGTTCCCGTCCCGGATCGCCAAAAGCGTGACCGCGTCCCAGTTGACGATCGCGTTGCTCTGGGCCACCGGGATCGTGGAAATCACCGAATACTGGTTGGCGGTGTTCTCGGCGAAGACCCGGAGCTCGCTCGGTCCGGGCGGGACCGTCACGTTGATCGAGTAATAGCCCCCGGGGTCGGCCCGGGCGGCGTTGGTGAAGTAGCCACCGGACCCGACGGCCAGCGAGACCGCCGAGTAGGGGACCGCCTTGCCCTGGACCTGGATGGCGGGCTGGAAGACGTGGCCGGTCCCGCTCGGGTCGTAGCCCTCGGGGATCTTGGCGTCGATCCCGTAGAGGGGGTTGTTGAAGGGCTTCTCGTACGGGGACGAGAGGGAGGTGGCGTGCTCGGCCGCGAGAGCGGCCACGGCCTTGGCGTGGGTCGTCGCGGGGACCCGGGCCGATGAGGGGAGGACCCGGGGCTCCAACAGCTCGACTTCGAGCCGATCCGACCAGCGATTCCTGGGGCCCCGGCCAGACCGGTCGAGGCGGAGACGCGATCGTTTCATGGGAGGCTCGCCCGGGCCGGTTCGCGCCGGGGCCGGGGAGCACCCGGCCCACCGGATGGCGACGACATCGACATCCTGTGCCGGTTCTATCGGACCGATCGATCGCCCGGATTGAGCCTAACTGCTGGCGCTCCGGTACGACTGGAGCGCGTGGCGGAAGAATCGGCGGCTGAGGTAGAGCAGCACGGCCGTCGCCGCCAGCGTGAACCCGACCATCGGGGGGTTGAGCGACCGGACCATCGCGTTGGCCGGGACGTTGGCGACCAGGAGGATCGGCAGGATGAAGGTGAACAGAAACCCCAGCGGCTCGGCACTCGAGCCCGAGAAGATCTCCTTGGGATATCGCGCCAGGCTGGAGAAGAGCCACCACATTTCCATCAGGCTCTGGTTCCGGACCATCCAGACCGACATCGAGGTCAGGATCAGCATGAAGCTGTAGGCGATCGCCGTCCCGCAGGCGAAGGTCGCCACGAATGCCGCCAGCCGGACCAGGTCGAACTCCCAGTGGAGCCGGACCAGCGCGAACCCCATCACGCCGAAGCCCATCAGGACGTTCGGGGCCGTGGCCCAGTCGACCCGCCGGCAGGTGATCAGGAATTGCTCGTCGATCGGCCTGAGCAGGAGGAAGTCAAGGTCACCGGTCCGGACCAGCTCGGCGAAGTCGTTGCAGTTCTCCAGGAAAAGCGTCTCGATCAGCCCATTCAAGGCGAAGAAGCAGCCGACGAAGAACAGATACTGGTCCTTGGGCCAGGTGGCCACGGTGTTGGTCCGGGCGAAGATCGTCTCGTAGAACGCCAGGAGGATCGCGAGCCAGATCACCTCGACGGCCACCTTGACCAAGAAATTCCCCCGGAACGCCAGCTCGCGGGCCAGCGTGTACCGGGCCAGGCTCCCCAACAGCCCGAGATATCTGCCGACACTTCTCATGGGCCGATCAACCCCCGTAGGCGCTATAACGCCGGAGACCCAGGCGGTAGAGGCCCCGCGCCAGGAGGACGAAGAACAGGGCCCAGGCCGCCTCGCCCATCAGGCCCCAGGCCAGGTCGGCCCCCTTCACCTTGCCCAGGAAGACCACCGATGGGAAATAGGCCATGTACTGGAACGGCAAAGCCTTGAGAATCGAGGACCAGGGCCGGGGCAAAAGGTCCAGTGGGAGCATCTGACCGGAGATGAAGAAGTTCAGGGTCATCACGATGTAGAGGACCGAGGTTACCTCCAGGAACCAGAATCCCACCATCCCCACGCACGCCTCGAAGAAGAAGCCAACCAGGAACGCCAGGACCAGCGAGAGCAGGTAGGCCGCGAACGTCGGGGCGTCCGGGAAGTGGTGGAAGTAGCCCCGGCAGAGGAAGAACAAGAGCCCATAGGGCAAGGCCGAGGTGACGATGTATGCCACCTTGTGCGCGACCCGGTACGACACGAGATAGCCGATCAGGTCGAGCGGCTGGACCAGGTACCGCTTCAAGGTCCCCTCGCGGATGTCGCGGGCGATCCCGGCGGCGAGGTTGGGCATGCTCGAAAACATCCGGCTGATGTGGACCAGCAGGAGGTAGGCGATCATCTCGTCGTAGTCGAATCCGGCCAGGCTGGTCTGGCCCGACCCGGCGTAGACCGACCGCCAGAGCAAGATCGTGGTGACCATTGGCAGGAACCGGAGGACCGTCCCGAGCAGGAAATCGCCCCGGTAGGCCATCCGCTCGACCAGCGAGGCGCGGAAGATCTTGGAATACTTCCGGCCCGTGGCCAGCGGGCCCCGGCGGCCCCGAGGCTCTCCGAAGGCGTCAGGCGGCGTCATGGGTGGCCTTCCCCTCCTCGAAGACCCGGGCGATGGTCTGCTCCAGCGGCGGGTCGGTCACGCTCACGTCGTCGACGGCGTGCTTATCGAGGATCGCGGCCAGGACCCCGGCCACCTCGGAGCGGTCGACCTTCAGGTCGGCTGTCGGCCCCTCGCGGCCGGTGACCTCGCCGTAGCGGTCGATGTCCTCGGGGATCCCCCCGGCGAACTGGAGCCGGACCAGTTTGGCCCGCCCGAACCGGACGGCGATCCCCGAGAGCGGGCCGTCGTAGACGAGCATCCCGTGGGTGATGACCAGGACCCGGTCGCAGAGGGCCTCCACGTCCCGCATGTAGTGGCTGGTCAGGAGCATCGTCACGCCCCGGCGGTCGTGGTAATCGCGGAGGCACTTCTGGATCGTCACCTGGGCCACCACGTCCAGGCCGATCGTTGGCTCGTCGAGCAGCAAGAGCCGAGGCTGGTGGAGCAACGCGGCGATCAGCTCCATCTTCATCCGTTCGCCCAGCGAAAGCTCGCGGACGGCCTGGCGGGTGAGCTTTTCCACGCCGAGCAATTCGGTCAGCTCGCCCAGAGTCTTCCGGAACTCGGCCGCGGGGAGCGAGTAGATCTCTCGGTGGAGCTGGAAGCTGTCGGCGGCCGGAAGGTCCCACCAGAGCTGGTTCTTTTGGCCCATGACCAGCGAGAACTGGCGGCGGTACGAATCCTCGCGCTTCCAGGGGACGAACCCCAGGACCTCCGCCGATCCGGAGGTCGGGTAAACCAGCCCCGAGAGCATCTTGAGCGTGGTCGTTTTGCCCGCCCCGTTGGGCCCGAGGAACGCGACCATCTCGCCCGGCTCGACCGAGAAGCTGACCCCGCCGACCGCCTTCACCTCCTTGTACTCCCGGTGGTACAGGCCCCGGAGGGCTCCCAGGAGCCCTTCCTGCTTCTGGAATACGCGATAGGTCTTGGTCAGGCCCTCGGCCCGGATGATCGGCATGGCGTCCTTTGGAGGGAACTAGAACTGGGAATCCGGCGTGATGCCTTCCGATGGCGTCCAGACTGACGAAATCTCGGATTCCGGCGACGGGAGAAGCCAAGCGTCTCCGACGAATTTGCCCCGAGCGACGCACGTCTTTCCTTCATACAACTCAAACTCTCGACCTTCGCGGAGATCCCCGCTCGGGCCTTCGTGAACGCGGAAATCCACGTCGGCCACCCATCGGACCCCTCCGCGCGGCCCCCCCGATTCCTGAACTTTCCGGACCGCGAGCGACCAGGCGACCTCGGGCGGCCAAGATCCATCCGGGAATCGAACGATCGGCGAATAAGGCGGCTCGCCAATGCCCGAAGGCGGCTCGCGGCGGCCTCCCTGATCGTTCGGTATCCAGTCGATCACCGCACGCATGGCAAGTTCTCTAGAGTCTGAATGGTCGAGGGACCACGTCCTTCCAGTCATCAACGTGAAGGTAGCGATCCGGTTCCAAGCCATCCAGGTTGGCCAGCCGGAGGAGGCTCGACGCATCGTCGGGCACGTCGGCCTGGATGAGTCGAAAATCGCCCTCGGGATAGAGCTCGATCCCGTGGCCTTGAGCCCCATCAATCGAGTCGGCGAACCATTTACCTCCCAGGCTATTCGGCCCGTCACGGAATCGGCCCGTACTGATGAGATCCCGAAACTCGGCCTCGCCGACCGCCCGATAGACGCGAGTGTGACCGAACCGGAGGATCAATAGCGTTGCCCCGACACCGACCTATCCATTATAGAAGGTCCGCCAAGCACGACAGGCTTTCCGATCGACCCGGGCGTTCCGTTCAGTACGAGTTGTAGACCTGCGTCCGCCCGGACTTCATCTGGGTGGCCATCGTGTGGGCGTGGTAATGCTGGGCGATCTTGACCATGTAGGTGAACAGCATCCCCGGGTTCCGCCGGTGCTTCAGGTAGCGCCAGGTCCGGCGACGATATTCCTTCCGGAGGTGGGCCTCGGGAATCATGGTCATGAACCGGAATAACAGGCCGGCGGCCTGGACCAGCCAGATCGACTCCATCTTGAGCCGCTGCAAGGGGTGCTTCTTCCAGTATCTGGCCCGGCTGGCGCCGATGTCGAAGTTGCCCTTGATCCAGAGGTCTTCGAGCCGGCCGAAGTAAGCCTCGGGCGTGTAGAGCTCGTTCATCACCTTGACGTAGCCGTCGCGAAGCTCCTCGCGGCTGATCTTCAAGGGGATCACGTTGGTCCCGAATTCGGGCTGGTCCGACGGGTCGAGCCGCCCCTCGGCCGCGAGCCGGGCGTGCAGGGGGGTCTTGGCGATGGCGTGGAGCATCCCCGACATCGAGTTGGTGATCCGGGCCTGGCGGACGAACTCGATCTGGGCGTCGAAGATCGTCTCGTCGTCGTTGTCGAAGCCCATGATCATCCCGCACCAGACCTCGATCCCGGCGTCCTGGATCCGATGGACCTTCTCCAGCAAGGTCCCGCCCGCCCGGACGTTCTGGAACTTCTTGGTCTCGCGGAGCGACGCCTCATTCGGGCTCTCGATCCCGACGAAGGTGGCGATGATGTTGGCGTCGAGCATCATCTGCATCAGCTCGGAGTCGTCGGCCAGGTCGATCGACGCCTCGGTGAAGAAGGTGATCGGGTAGCCGTGCCGCTCCTGCCAGGCCGTGACCTCGCGAAGGACCACCTTGATCGCCTTCTTGTTGCCGATCAGGTTGTCGTCGACGATGAAGACGATCCGCATCTTCTGCGCCCAGAGCGCGTCGATCTCGGCCAGAACCTGCTCGGTCGTCTTCAACCGGGGCCGCCGGCCGAATGTCACGATGATGTCGCAGAACTCGCACTGGAAGGGGCACCCGCGCGAGAACTGGAGGCTCCCGAAAGCATAGTGTTGCATCTTGAGCAGGTCGAACCGGGGGGTCGGCAGCTTGGTCATGTCCGACTTCTCGGGCTGCTCGTAGCGGTACTGGTGGAGCCGGTGCTTCCACTCCCCCAGGAACCGGGGCCAGGTCTCCTCGGCCTCGCCGATGAAGATCACGTCGGCCAGACCCTCGAAATAATCTTCCTGGACCGTGACCAGCGGGCCGCCGACGACCGTGAAGGCTCCCCGACGTTTTAATTCGGCCAGGATCTCCTTCATCCGGAACCGCTGGACGCTCATCCCGGTCACGCCGACGATGTCGGCCCGGGCGCATCGCTCGAAGTTGATCGCCTCGACGTTCTCGTCCATCAAGGTGACGGTGTGCCCCTCGGGCGTGAGGGCGGCCAGAAGCGGGAGGCAGGCGACCGGCAGATTCGCCCGCTTCCCCAGGAACGGGAGCGCGTGCTCCATCCCCCAGTACGAGACCTCGAATCTCGGATTGATCAGGACGATGTCGGCCATGCCCGGACGTTCTCCTGCGAGCGAGGGCGAGCCGGACCCGGCGACCCGGCCCCGGCGGAGGGTCCATCATACGGCTGGAGGCCGGTCGATTCCTAGTCGGATGGCCCAGCCCGGTCGGCTCGGGGCCCGGCCCGAGACTTCCGCCGCCGCCCCCTCGATTTCCGGGCGGATCCGGCGTAGTCTCGTATCCATCAGGCCACCATCGTCCGCGACCCCCGGAACGGATCGTTCGCCGATGACGACCACGATCCGAGAGACCGTCTCCCCCGGAGCCGTCCCGGATGGGGGGCGGATCCCCGCGTTCGAGCCGCACCCCTGGCTGGCCGGGCCGCACCTCCAGACGATCCTCGCCCGCTTCTGGCCCTGGCCGAGACGTCCGCTCCCCTCGACCTACGCCGAGGTCGAAGCGGGAGACGGTGACCGCCTGAGCGTCCTGGAGTCGATCCCCGAGGGCTGGTCGCCCGGCGGACCCTCGGCGCTCCTGATCCACGGCCTGGCCGGCTGCGCCCGGTCCCCCTACGTCGTCCGGGTCGGCTCCCGGCTGGCGAGCCTGGGAGTCCGGGTGGTCCGGATGAATCTCCGGGGGGCGGGCTCGGGATTCGGGCTGGCCCGGTCGTTCTATCACGGCGGGAGGTCCGAGGACCTCCGGGCCGTCGCCGCCTGGATCGCCCGGAGGGCGCCGGGCTCGCCGATCGCGCTGGTCGGCTTCTCGCTCGGGGCGAACCTCGCCCTGAAGCTGGCCAGGGAATCGGCCGACCGACCCGTCGAGGGATTGGATTGCGTGGTCGCCGCCAACCCCCCGCTCGACCTTGATGCCTGCTGCTGGCGGATCCAGGAGCCCCGGAACCGGATCTACGATCGCTCCTTTCTCCGGACCCTCCGCGCCGAGGTCGCGCGGCTCCATGCCGCCTTCCCGGACCTGGACCTCGTCGACGTCGCGGCGGCCCGGAGCCTCCTCCAGTTCGACGAGCTTTACACGGCCCCGCTGAACGGCTTCGGGAGCGCCGCCGACTATTATGCCCGGTCCAGCGCCGGCCCCCTGATCCCCCGGATCGAGGTCCCAGGGTTAGTGATCCACGCCGAGGACGACCCCTTCGTCCCGCCCGGGCCCTTCTGGTCGATCGAGTTTCCTCCGAGTTTGGCACTGGAAATGATTCCCCAGGGGGGTCACTTGGGTTACTTGAGCCGCAAACCGTGGTGGGGCGACCGACGATGGCTCGACGCCCGGATCACCGCCTGGTTGGTATCGCGTTGGGAACTGGGCACCACGACCGGGACCAGGCCGCTCGGCCATGACCCGGACCGTGGTGAAGCCCCGAGGAGGCCGGAATCTCATGTCCGACAACACTTTCAATAAATACCGAGCCGCCATCCAGGTTCTCCAGCGGGGTCGCGACGTCCTGGTCGAAGCCCTGGCCGAGGAGATCATCGCGCAGGAGGACGACTTGATCGAAGGCGGATTCCTCTTCAACGAATTCCTGGAAGCCCAGGGGACCCGGATCCACTTCCTCGGCCTCCTGGTCTCACAGCTCGAACAGTCGGCCGACACGCTCGACGAGCTTGCCATCGAGGAGCCGCCGCCCGAGGCCAAGGCCCCCAGGAAGCGCCGGAGCCGCTCCAAGAAGCTGGCCCAGCAGACCACCGAGAGCAAACCCGACGACGTCTGATCGGCCACCGATCAGGGGCCGGCGGCTTCCGCGACGGCCGGCCCGGGCGGTCGCCCCAGGTTCGTCGGCGGGAGAGGCTCGGGTCTCCTGGCTTCCGACGGCCGGAACCGGCAGAGCAGGAAGACCAGGAGCGCCGCGTTGATCGCGCAGGGGACGAGGAAGACCGGCCCGAACCGCCCGGGGAACAGCCCCACGACCTCGCCCGCCAGGAGGCTCCCCAGGAACGAGCCCAGCCCGCCGGTCACCATCGTGTTGACCGATTGGGCGCTGGCCCGGCGGTCGGCTGGTGCTCGGGTGTCGACGAACATCTGGCCGCCGATCGAGAAGCAAGCCACGCCGATCCCGTGGAGCGGGATCCCCGCCGTCGCCACCCAGAGCGGCGGGTCCAGCGCCAGGCTCCCGAACCGGACCGCGTAGGCCCCGACCAGTTCTAGCGTGGAACGGATGACGGCCCGAAGGCCAGTCGCAAAGGATCGGGCCCGGATCCGACATCCTCCCCGGTGTTTCCCCGATCCCGGCCCGGCTTTCGCCTCGGTTCCCCCGGAGATATCATCAGCGTCGACGGACCATGAATTCTTTCGTCAAGCCCAGGAGCCCGCCCCCGATGACGAACCCGACCCCCGCCCGGCGTCCTCGTCGATGGTGGAAGGCCCTTTTGGCCGCCTCGGTTCTGGCCCTCGTCGGGACCATCGGGCTCCCCTGGCTGGTCGGCTCCGACCCCGGCCGGTCAAGGGTGGCCGACCGGATCAACCGGGCCCTGGCCCCGGGCCGGCTGGAATTCCGGTCGCTCCGGGTCTCCTGGTTCGGCCCGACCCGGCTCGGCGACTTCACGCTGTTCGACCCCAAGGGGGTCAAGGTCGCCTCGGGCCCCTCGGGATCGCTCGACCGGACCCTCGGCCAGTGGATCCTCGGGGCCCCGGGGACGATCACCCTGACTCTCGACGCCGCGACGTTCGACATCGAGCGGTCGGACGACGGTTCGATCAACCTCGTCCAGGCCCTCCGGTCGGTGATCGCCAGCCCCGACCCGAAACGCGACCTCGTGGTCAAGGTCGTCGGCGGATCGCTCCGCTACCGCGACCCGTTCCTGGCCGAGCCCTCGACCGCCGACGAGCTCGAGCTCGACCTCCGGGTCCGCCCGGCCCCCGACCCCCTGAGCTGGAAGCTTCGGATCGCTCGGGGCGATTCGGCCCTGGAAGTTCACGGCGACTATGACCATTACCTCTCCCGGGGCGGGCCGACGAAGGCCGCTGAACTCCAGGTCTCCGTGCTCGGCAAACGCTGGCCGATCGTGGCCAGGACGGCGGGCGTCGACGCCTCGGGCCGGCTCGACGGCTCGCTCGACTTCCTCCGGAGACGCGGGCAATGGAAGCTGACCGGCGACGCCCGGCTCCTCGGCTTCCAGGCCCGCGGCGGCCCCCTGAACGGCGACAGCCTGGCCTTCGACCGCCTCGGGGCCGACTGGGACCTCGCCGAAGGGGACGAGGGCTGGTCGATCCGCCGGCTCGCCCTGACCAGCCCCGTCGGCGACCTCAAGGCCGAGGGCCATCTGAGCGGCACCTCCGGCCACCACAAGCAGCGGATCGAGGGGCGGGTCGACCTGGCCGCGCTGGCCCGCCGGCTCCCGCACGCCCTCCACCTCCGCGACGGCCTGACCGTCGACCGGGGGACGGCCCGACTGAGCGTGGACGTCGAATCGGTGGGGAGTCACGCCACCTTCGACGTCGAGGCCCGGGTCGCCGACCTCGCCGCCCGCGACCGTGACAGGGCCCTCTCGCTCCGCGACCCGGCGACCTTCACCGCCCACGTCCTCCGCGACGGCGAGGTCTGGAGCCTGGAGCGGCTCGCGGTCAAGACCGCCTTCCTCGAAGCCTCGGCCAGCGGACGGATCGCCGATGGCGTCGCCCTGGAAGCCCGAATCAACCTGGACGACCTCCGTCGTCAGCTCGGCGACTGGGTGGAACTCGGCAGGGTCGAACTGGCCGGCTCGGCGAAGGTCTCGGGGACCTACCGATTCCGCCCGGCGGGCAGCGCGAAGAATGCGGCGGAGAAACACGCTGATTCCCAGGTGGAGGCGTCGCGTCGCCCGACCGACCCGACGATCCCTTCCCCCGTCTACCAGAACGACCTCAAGGCGAGCTTTCGCGACCTCCGCGTTCCGGGGGTCGCCGCCTGGTTCCTCCCCGGCAATCAAGAATGGCTGTCGGTGACCGTGGACGGGCCGGCCGAGGCGTCGGGTTGGCCCCGGGGCTGGGACCGGGTCGACGCCTGGATCGGGCTCGACACCGCGCGGGTCCGCGCCCAGCTCCAATCCAAAGGGCGGAGCATTGGCATGGCGCTTGATACGAGCGATCGCTGGCCGACGGCGACCAATCCCGAGCAGTACGCCTCCGCGAGCTTGGCCGGCGACTGGACGCCCGAAGGCCGGGTTCTGACGATCGACCGTCTCAACCTGGATGTGATCCGGCCGGTCGGCAAGCGGCCCGATTCCCGGCTCCAGGCGGTCGCCCGGGGCCGGCTCGACCTGTCCAGCGGCGAACTGGTCCTCGACGCGGCCCCAGGGAATCCGGTGGCAGGGACCGCCCCACGCCCCGACCGGATCCTCGACTCCGGGCTCGAAGTCCTCGGCGCAGCCCCGGCGGTTTCGCCGGGCCAGATCGTCCTGGGCCCCGACGGGATCCGGGTTTACGGGATCGGCAAGGGGCTCCCGGCCCTCCGCGCCGAGGGGAGTCTCGTGGGCAACTCGGCGGACCTCGACGCCCTTCTGGCCGAGGTCGGCGGCCGGCAGGCCCTGGGGCTCTCGGGCCGGTGGTCCGCCCTGGCGACCGCCCGGGGGGACGCCGACGGGGTCCAGGTCGCCGGCAAGCTCGGGCTCGACGAAGCCCCGGGCCCGGGACCGAAGCCGGCCCGGCCGACCGCGATGGCCGTCCGGGCGCATTACGCCTCGGCCGGCGACCGGATCGACCTGTCCGAGTTCACCGTCTCGACTGCCTTCGGGACGCTCGACGCCTCGGGGCGGCTCGACGACCCGTCCGGCCGCCGGATGATCGACCTCAAGGGGACGCTGGCGCCCGACTTCGGGGCGATCACCGCCCGGCTCGCCGACCGGGTCGAGCCGGGGGCGAAGGTCGAGGGGAGGCCCCGGGCTTTCCGGGCCTCGGGATCCCTGGCGGGCGAATCCTCCGGCGACCGGTTCCGGGGGCTCGACGCCGAGGTCGGCTTCGATCTGACCGAGGCCGACGTCTACGGGATGCGGTTCGGCCCGTCGCCGGTGGTCCTCCGGGCCAAGGACGGCCGGCTCAGCTTCGACCCGATCAGCACCACGCTCAACGAGGGGCACGTCCGGCTCGAACCCGAAATCGACCTCGGGGCCCCGGGCGGCCCGGTCCTCCGGCTGGCCAAGAACTCGGCGATCCGCGAGGCCGAGATCAACGACGAGGTGTCCCGCCGGGTCCTGGCTTACGTCGCGCCAATCCTCGACCAGGCGACCCGGGCCCGGGGCCTGGTGAGCGTCGACCTCGACCACGCCGAATTCCCGATTGGCCCCGGGCGAGCCCGCCAGGTGAAGCTGGAAGGGGCCGTGGTCTTCGAGGACGTCGAGTTCGCCCCCGGCCCGCTCGCCAACGACCTCCTCGGGGCGATCGGCCGCCGGGACGCCAGCCTCAAGCTCGACCGGCCCGTCACCCTGACCATCGCCGAGGGCCGGGTCAACCAGCGCGGCCTGGCCGTCCCGATCGGCGACCTGACCCGGATCGAGCTGGCCGGCTGGGTCGACTTCGACCGGAACCTCGCCCTGACGGCCACCGTCCCCGTGACCCCCGCGATGCTCGGCAACAACCCGCTCCTGTCCGACATCGCCGCCGGGACCCAGGTCCGACTCCCGATCGGCGGGACGCTCGACCGGCCGAGGATCGATCAGGACGCCTTCACCGCCAATCTCCAGGATCTGGGCAAATCACTGCTCACCCGAGGGGCGACCCGGGGCGCGATGGAACTCCTGATGCGGCTCGGCCGGCCCCGGGATCCCGACGCCCCGCCACCCCCGCCCCGGATGACGCCCCAGGAGCGGAGGAACCTCCGGCAGGAAAAGAAGGCCACCCGCCGGGGCGAAATTCCCCCGCCGCCCCCCGGAAATTCGGGTCGATGAGCGAGTCTCCCGAGAAGACACGCCGGGGTCGGGTGATGGTGGAAGCGATCCCCGATCCGACCCATCCTCATCCCTGACCCATCAACAATCCCCCGATCGACGGTCGAAGCGACCAATCCCCCTGGGTTGGATCGCCATTTGCCCTCCAGAGTCCCGGCCGCCGTGGCGGACGCCGCGACCTCGCCCGATCGCGACCCGGCCGGCCCTCGGATCGCAACGTCCGGACGGGGCCATATCCGCGGCCCCGTCGGGCATCTTCGCGAGGAGCACCCCGATGACGATGATTCCCTGCTGGGCCCGCCCCGCCTTGATCCTGGTCGCCCTCGGGCTGCCGGGCGTCCTGGGCTGCAATGACCTGAACTCCTCCCGCGACGATCGGACCGGCCGAGGGGCAGGCGACCAGCTCCCCAACACCGGCTCCGGGGCCCAGGGCACGAACGCCACCACCGGCGAGATCACCACCGGAGGTCCCGGCTCCAAGGTCGTCGGCAAGAACATCACCTCAACCGAGGGGGCCCCGAGCGGAAGCACCCCCTACGGCGGCGACGGAGCCGGCGCCGCGCCCCCGGTCACCCCGGCCAAGGGGGCTCCAGCCTCGGGCGATTCCAACTCCGGGCAGACCATCGGCAAGGATCAGGGCCCCGGCGCCGACGCCAGCACCGGCTCGGCCAAGCCCAGTGGCGGGGCCAGTGGCCCGGGGACCGGCACGCCCCCTCGCTGAGGCCCCCGACCACCCGACCCGCCTCGCAGAGATGAGCCGGTCGCGGCGGGATCAGCCGGTCTCCGCCGCCGCCGGCTCCTTGGTCGCCGTCCGATCCAGGAGGACGGCCACGGTCATATCGCCCAGGATGTTGGAGGTGGTCCGACAGCGGTCGAGGAACCAGTCGATCGTCAGGAGGAAGGGGATCTGCTCGGCCGGCAAGGCGACGGCGGCGAAGATCAGTGGGAGCGTGACGAATCCCCCCGATGGGATGCACCCCGCGCCGATGCTGGCCACGACCGTGGTCAGGACGATCACGATTTGGTCCATGAACGTCATGTCGCGGCCCAACGCCTGGGCCATGAACAGGACCACGGCCGCCTGGTAGAGCGCCGTCCCGTCGTTGTTGAAGTTGGTCCCCACGCAGGCGGCGAGCTGGCTCGACTGCCGCGAGACGCCCAGCCGGCCCTGGAGCGCCTTCAGCGTGACCGGCATCGTCGCCCCGGTGCTCGCCGTGCTGAACGAGGTGGCCATCACGTTGGCCGCCCCCCGGAGGAACCGGACCGGCGACATCCGCGCGAAGACCGCGAGCTGGATCAGATACCAGGTCACCTGGCAGGCCAGCCCGCCCAGGACGACCCCGATGAACCAAATCAGCGACTTGAAGATGTCCAGGCCGCTCCGCATGATGTTCGCCGCCACCACGCCAAAAACCGCCAGCGGGACCAGCGCGACCACCCAGAGCAAGACCCGCATCAGCAGCTCGAATCCAACCGTCACCAGGTCGATCACCACCTGATGCGACGTCTCCCCCCGGGCCCGCTGCTCGTCGCGGATCCGGGCCAGGCCGATCCCCAGCGCCAGGGTGACGATCACCAGTTGCGCCAGGTGGTTCTTGGCAAATGAGTCGCCGATACTCTCGGGGACCAGGGACCAGCTCGTAAAGGAGCTTCGTCAGCCCCTTCGGCTCCGGCTTGGCCCCGGGAAGCGGCTCTGCGACCGTCGTCGCGGGGACCTCCGACAGCCGGGCCCCGAGGCCGGGATGGACCGCGTTGGAGAGCCCCAGGCCGATCGTGATCGCCACGATCGTGTTCACAAGATAGTAGAACATCATCCGACCGCCCTGCCGGCCCCGGATGTCGTTGGTGACGATCGCGCTGAGGATCGCCAGGACGACGAGCGGCGTGGCCAGAGCCTTCAGGGCCCGGATGATCAGGTTGGGCAGGAGGTCGAGCTGCGCCGCGACATCCACCCCGCCGACGAACTTCGGCAAATACAGGCCGACCGGCACGGCCAGGGCCGCCGCACCGATCACCCAGACGTAAAGCGGGATCCCGCCGGGCCGGCTCTCCGGATCGTCGGCGATGGTCGAAGTGTCTTGATCCGCCTGAGCCATCGGTGCTCCCGTCGCTGTTTGGCCCCGGGGAGGGAGCACGGACCTGACCGGACCAGAACCGAGGCCGTTCTCGGCTTGCCCGGCGATCTTAACGCCTGGCCGGAGCCCCGGCAACGACGTGACCTCGGCCCGTCATCAGTTCCCCCCGGCCTTGATCTTGGCCACGAAGTCGGTCCAGAGTTTCCCCTCGTCGACCGAGGTCACCCAGTCGATCGTCCCCCGGGGGTTGTCGAGGTCGAAGGTCAGGTCATCCCGGAGGCGGGGCCGGGGGCGGGTTTCGGCCCTGGCCAACCCCAGGAGGTAGGCCACGGTCACCTCGTCCCAGATCGGCCAGACGATCGGCGAGCCGGTGTCGGCCTGCGCGAGCTTGGCGTTCTGGCCGATCCAGAGGTCGAAGCGGGCCAGGAGTTCCTTGGCCGGGTCGGGAAGCTGGGCGAGCAGGGTATGGGCCCGATCCGGGGTCATCCGGAGGGCCCGGCGGGTGATCTCCGCGTCCCCGATGACGATCGGGACCCGGGAGTCAAGCAGGACCCGCCAGGCGATCGGGTCGTTCTTGACGTTCCAGGGATCGCCCCCCCGGGGATAACCCTCGAAGGCCATGGCGACGAGCTGGACGAGGTCGGCCCAGGACGGGTCGGTCAGGAGGGCCGAGGCGACGTCGGTGGCCGAGCCGATCACGATCACGACGAGCCGGGAGTCGGGCGACCGGCCGCGAGCCTGCTCGAGCAGGAAGTCGACGCCCGGATTCGCCAGCGGCTTGCCCGGATCGGGCAGGGCCTTGCTCGAACCGACCAGGACGCCCGGCCGGGCCCGCGCCGGGAACTTGGCGATCAGCTCGCGGGCGAATCGCGCCGAGGTCTCCGCGGCCGGCGGGGCGAGGTTGGGGGCGTGGGTCGTGACGACCCCCCGGAGGTCGAACTCGGGCGAGAGCGCGAGGTGGGCCAGGGCCCACTGGTCGTCGGTCTCGGCTCCGATGTCGGTCGTCAGGACGACCGCCCTCCGATCGGCGGGACCGAAGCCCAGGACCCCGGCCGCCAGAACGATCGCGATCGACGTGTTCATCGCCCATCCCCGGAGAAATGGCTCATCGCCCGCCCCAGACCTCGATCATAACCGGCGCGGGCCCGGGTTGCGCGAGGATCGCCCTCCGACTCCCGGATCGGGTGTCCCCGGGGGATCCGGGTGGGCCGCGTTCCCCGGCTTGGCCCCGCCCCGGCCCCCGCGTATGATGGGCGGCTCACCCGTTCACCATCGGACCCCAAGGCGTTGCAATGACCCCCGGCCGGACATCGCTGGAAGCACTCATCGCCGGCTGCGGCTTGACCCTGGAAAGCGAGCAGATCGACCAGATCTGGGCCTATCACCGGATGCTCCGATCCGCCAACGCCGAACTGAACCTCACGCGGATCCACAACTTCGAGAACATGGTGCTCAAGCACTATGTCGATAGCCTCCTGGTCCTGAACCACGTCGAGCTTCCCTCGCCGCTGATCGACATGGGCTCCGGGCCGGGCCTGCCGGGGATTCCCTTGAAGATCGCCCGGCCGGGCGTCTCGATGATCCTGGCCGAGCCTCGGGGAGCCCGGGCCGAGTTCCTCGAAGGGGTCTGCGCCCGGCTCAAGCTGGCCGACATCGAGGTCTTCGCCGGCAAGGTCGGCCCGAAGTTCCCCAAGCGGGTCCAGGGCGTCATCACCCGGGCGGTCGGCTCGATCCCCGAGACGCTCGACCGCGTGGCCGCCTGCCTGGAGCCCGGCGGCCGGATGATCTTCATGAAGGGGCCCGACTGCGACGCCGAGATCGCCGAGGCCCGGACCTCCCACGTCTCGACCTTCCGCCTCGTCCTGGACCGGGCCTACTCGATCCCCAACACCCCCCACGACCGCCGGCTCGTCGTCTACGAACGGCTCGAAGGCGAGGCGGCAAACCCTTTGAATCGATCAGCTTATGGCGGACCGATCCGCGAGGTGGCCAGCGAGTCGAACCCCTCCTACCGGCTGGCCCTCGACCTCCTCACCGGCAAGGGGATCCGGAAGCATGGGATGGCCCTCTTATCCGGGCCCCGGGTGGTCGCCGAGGTTCTCGGACGCTTCCCCGACCGGGTCGAAGCCTGGCTGACCGACTCCCAGGGCCCCGCCCCACCCGAGTCCGACGCCCTCCCGACCTGGCTCCGCCTGGCCGATCCCCTGTTCCGGGCCCTCGATAGCGCGGGGACCCGATCCCCTCTGATCCAGGTCCGGGTTCCCCAGATCCCCCCGTTCTCCGCCGGGGCCCCCTGGCCGGCTGGCTGCACCCTGTTCATCCCGTTCCAGGATCCCGAGAATGTCGGGGCCGTGATCCGGTCGGCCGCCGCCTTCGGGGTCGCCCGGGTCGTCCTCCTCCGCGAGGCCGCCCACCCCTTCCACCCCAAGGCCGCCCGAGCCGCCGGGACCGCCCTGTTCCAGGTTGCCCTCGAACAGGGACCGTCGATCCGCGACCTGGAAAGCGCCGAGATCCCCCTGCTCGCCCTGTCCGCCGAAGGTCCCGAAATCGGCACCGAGCCCTTCCCCGACCGATTCGGCCTGGTCACCGGGGTCGAAGGCCCCGGCCTCCCCGGACACCTCCGGACCGGCCCGACCCGCCGGATCCCGATGCAACCCGGCGTCGAGTCCCTCAATGCCGCCACCGCGACCGCCATCGCCCTCTATGCCTGGCGACGTAGCCTCGCCGGAAACCCATAACGCAAGCTCTGAACTGGCAATGGTTTACTCAACCGTCGTCACAAGCCGAAGGGGCAAGCCAAACGAACCCAAGCTCGGCCCGGTCGTGGAAAAAGCGAACCCATCCCGATCAGGGGTGTTTTCCGAAAGACGAACCCAATCCGCCTGGCCGTCGAGTTGCGGAACGAACCCAGCGCCTCGTCGATCGAATGTCCCGGCCGGACAGAGCCCAGGGCAGGTCACCATTCCGCCCGAGAAAGACGAAGCCAAATTCCGTCGCCCGAGCGAACCCAAGGCGGCGACGGCTCGGGTCATCAAGAAGCAGCCGGGATGATGCGGTGTTCGGGGAAAGACGAAGCCAATGCCGGGAGGGTTCACGGGCGGCCCCTCGTACTTCGGGGTGATCGTTCCATCGAGCGGACGTTCCACGGGTCGGCATTCCTTCAATCAGACGGCTTCTCTCATATTCGCGGCCGATGCCATCCCCTCAGCATAACTTTTCGGGGCGAAGTCCCGATTCCGGCGCGGATGCCCGGGGCGAGGTGAACGGATCCAGTCGATCCTGGCTCACGGGTCGAGCTGGGCCAGGGTGGGGCATCCGGCCAGGTCCCAGAGCCGGACGTTGCCGTCGAAATCTCCCGAGGCCAGGGAGCGGCGGTCGGGGGACCACGCGAGGGCGTTCACCTGCTGGTCGTGCCCTTTCAGGCAAGCCAGTTCGCGGCCGGACTCGACGTCCCAGATCCGGATAATCCCGTCCCTCCGGGCCCCAGCCAGGTGGAGGCCATCGGGCGAGAAGGCGAGCGCGAGGTGGCACCCCACGTCGGGCCCGATCGCGGACCGCTCGCGGCCCGTGGTCGCGTCCCAGATCCGCAACGGCCCGAAAAGTCCCCCCGAAGCCAGCCATCGGCCGTCCGCCGACTGGGCGATCCTGAGCATCGTCCCCGACCCGGTGGAGGATTCGAACTTCAAGCGGGACGTCGCCACGTCCCAGGCCCGGATCAGGCCCCCCGGCCCGCTCGCGAAGATCGTCCGACCGTCGGGTGAGAACGAGAGCGACCTCTGCGATTCCTGGAGCTGGGCGGTCAGTGTCCTCGGACGAATCTCGGCCGGGTCCCAGAGCTGAATCCCGATTCCCGGGACGGTGACGGCCAGGGTCCGGCCATCGGGGGACCAGCACGCTGATCGGATCCCGATCGGGGTGCAGGGCAAGGCGGCGATCGCCCGGCCCGTGGCAACCTCCCAGAGCCGGATCGTGGCCGTCATCCCGCCGGCCGCCACGACCCGGCCATCGGGCGACCAGGCCACGGTGTAGTTCAGTTCCCCCGGCTCACCGTCGACCGCGTCCAGCGTCCTGGAACGGCCCGAAGCGGCCTCCCAGAGCTGGACCCGGGGATTCAGGCCAGCGATCGCCAGCGACTCACCCCCGGGTGACCAGGCCAGGGCGTGGATCGGCCCGTCGGCCGCCCGGTAGATCGTCCGGAACGGCGACCCGGCAACGGCCGAGGCATCCTCGCCGCCCGTCCGGACGACGGCGAACATCGCCGCCAGCAGGCCCCCGGCGCAGAGCAGCGAAGTCGTCGCGCCCCCCCCGGCCCTCAACTCGCCGCGGGCTGGCGGCGATCCTGGCTCGTTCCTCCGCATCGGGCTCTCCTCCTCCATCCAGGATGACGGTTCGTCCGGTCGTCTCGGAGGAGGATTCGCCAACCGGGTCCGACTATTTTAAGGAATTCGTATTAATTCCCTGGGAGTCGGTTTGGCAATGGCCTGGAGGCGCGAGGCGGCCGAGGGCCGTGGTCCGACCCGACCGGGCGATCCTCCCCGGATCACGAGGAGATGGTTACCGTGGAGGGCGGAATCCTTCGCCGAGGATCTCCCAATTCCTTCCGGAGATTCGACCCGGCCGCACGCCGGATCGAATAAATCCGGGCCGGGTCCGTCAACGCTTGCGGGCCTGGTGGACCAGGTGCGGCAGCTCGGGGAGAATGATCCGGGTCATCGCCAGTTGGACTCCCGCCCGGGAGCCGGGCATGACCAGGACGACCAGCTCCCCCATCAGGCCGCCGACCGCCCGACTCAGGATGCAGGCCGAGCCGATCTCGGCATAGCTGAGCATCCGGAACAGTTCGCCAAAGCCCGGAAGAGGTCGAGTCAACAGGGCCGAGACGGTCTCGGAGGTCCGGTCGCGGGGACTGATCCCGGTCCCGCCCGTCAAAAGGACCGCGTGGAGGTCGCTTCGGTCGCGGTACGACTCCAGGATCGGGTGGATCCGGTCGGGCTCGTCGGGGATGATCGCCCGGTCGACGACCGAATGTCCGGCCCCCTCGGCCAGCGCGACGATCAGGGCCCCGGACGTGTCGGTCGCCTCGGTCCGGGTATCGGAGATGGTAAGCACGGCGATCCGGAACGATTGGGGGCCCTCGGCCCGATGCTGCTCGACGATTTCATTCATCAGGTTGCTCACGGGGGTGTAGGATTGGCTGGATCCGATGGGTGCTCGCGATTGGACGTCGATCCTACAATCGGGAGAGAGCCACGACCGAGCCCCCGACGGGGCGAGGATGGAGGACAGCTCGAATGCCCGGGACTCGCCGCCACGGTCGGCCGATCATCATCGCCGGACTCCTCACGATCGGGCCCCTCCTGGCCGTCCCGAGCGAATCGCGGGCCGACCGGATCACGCTGAGGGGGGGCGGGCAGGTCAAGGGCAAACTGATCCCCGACGGGACCCGGCCGGGATCGTTCCAGTTCCTCGGCGAGACCGGCAAGACCCCGATGGTCTTTCAGAAAGATCAGATCATTCAGGTGGTCCCGGAAAAGGGGCCGCTCGACGAGTACGTTGTCCTTCGTGCCCGGGAGCGACCGACCGCCGAGGCTGAGTACGACCTGGGCCTCTGGTGCGAGGGGCACGGCCTGGCCGATCTGGCGACGGTCCATTTCCAGGCGAGCATCCGGCGCGAGAGCACCTTCGGCCCCGCGCACCAGAAGCTCGGGCACGTCGAGCGGGACGGTCGATGGCTCGACGCCGACGAGGTGAAGATCGCCCAGGGGCTGGTCAAGTACAAGGGCCGATGGGTCACGACCGAGGAGAAGGAGCGGCGAGAGGCGATCCTGGCCGGCGCCGCCGAGGCCGCGTCGTGGGTCAAGCGGATCCAGCTTCTCCGGGACGGCCTGGTCGGCGGTCCACCGGAGCGGTCCCGCGAGGCCGAGCGTCGGCTCCTGGCGATCGTCGAGCCGGTGGCGGTCGGTCCGGTCCTCCGGGTCCTGGGCGAGGACCCCGAGCCGACGCTCCGGGCGATGGCCGCCCGGGTCCTGGGGACGATCCCGGGTTCCTCGGCATCGTCCGGGCTGGTCGGTCGGCTGGTTTCCGAGCTGGACGAGAAGGTCCGCCAGGCGACGCTGGGCGAGCTGGCCCGCCGCGACCGGTCCGAGGTCGTCCCCGTCCTGCTCCGGGCCCTCCGGTCGACCAGCCCCGAGGTCGTCAACCGGGCGGCCTGGGGCCTGGCGGGCCTGAACGCCGTGGCGGCGGTCCCTCGGCTGGTCCCGGCGCTGATCACGATCGAGTACCGGGTGGTGATGGCCGGCGGCGGGGCTCCTTCGGGGAACTTCGGCGTCAGCTTCAACGCCGTCTCGCCGGCGCCCGGGTTCAACAATAACTATGGCGGGGTCTCGATCCCGGTCCTCACGCCCCCGGCGGTCGGGCCCGGCGTGGTCGCCTTCGGGGCGACTTCGGTTCCCTACGGGGCGCTCAACGGCCCGACGCTCTCGACCGGCGGCGGATCGAGGGGGCCGACCCCCCGGCTGGTCCCGATCGAGCACCACAATTCGGAGGTTCTGGCGGCGCTGGTCAAGATGACCGGGCAGGACTTCGGCTATGACATCCTCACCTGGAAACGCTGGATCGCCACCTCGTTCCGGATCGAGACCGGCCCGACCCGCCGGGTCCCCCAGCCCTGATCGGGCGGGGGAAGCGCCGTTGCGGCCGGGCCCGGAACGCGATAGCCTGCCGAGCGTGACCCGCCCCGAAACCCGAGGGATTCGCGCCCATCATGGAGGCCGACGACGAGCGACGCGTCCTGATCCGGATCGTCCGCCAGCGGCTGGAGGCCCTGGGCCGCGCCGGGATCGACCGGATCCCGCTCCCCGCGATGTCCGCGTTCCCGACGGCTCCGACACCGACCGCGCCGACCAGCCGCCCGGCCGCCCCGACCAGCCTCCGGGCGGCGATCGAAGCCGCCATCCCGGGACCTGCTCCCGCCCCCATTCCGAACGCTCCCAGCCGACCGCCGGCCGGCCCGCCACCGCCGATCCCGACCGCCCGGCCGGTGACCCCACCGCCGGTCGTGGGGTCGCTGTTCGAGGAGCCGAAGCTCGACGCGGTCGTCCCGGCCGCCGACCGGGCGGGCTTGCTGGCCTCGATGGCGATCGAGGTATCCGGCTGCGCCAAGTGCCCGGAACTGGCGGCCAACCGGACGCGGACGGTCTTCGGCGAGGGCTCGCCGACCGCCCGGTTGATGTTCGTGGGCGAGGCCCCGGGGGCCGACGAGGACCGGACCGGCCGCCCGTTCGTCGGTCGGGCCGGTGCGCTCCTGACCGACATGATCACCAAGGGGATGGGGCTGTCGCGCGATGAGGTCTACATCGCCAACATCCTGAAATCGCGCCCACCCGAGAACCGGCCGCCGGAGCCCCAGGAGATCGCGAATTGCTTGCCCTACCTGGAGCGGCAGATCGCGATCATCCGGCCCGAATTCCTCTGCCTGCTGGGCAAGACCGCCGCTTCGGCCCTGCTGGAGACCGCGCTGCCGCTCGGCCGGCTCCGGGGAAAATGGCACCGCTACCGGGAGATCCCGACCATCGTCACCTATCACCCGTCCGCCCTGCTCCGGAACCCCGCCTGGAAACGGGACGCATGGGCGGACTTGCAGATCCTGATGCTGGCGATGGGTTTGAAGGCCCCTGATCGGAAGCGGACCGAGTGAGAGGCGATCCGGCAATTCTTCCGTGTCACGGCCATGGGTTATGGAAAATGGACGATGGTTGATGGGTGAAGGAAGTCCGGGAAATCAGTCGAAGAAGCTTCGGATACCTCTGCGCTTGTTCGTCCTTAACCATTAGCCATTTCTATCCCGGATAGGCTCCGAAGCATAGGCGATCGATGATGGTTGATGGTTCATGCGGGACATCGATGGCCGGTCTCTCCGGCGGCCCCGAAGCATGGGGATCGATGGTGGTTCCTGCGGATATCGGCGGGGGACGGCCGATATCCTGCTTCGCCATGCCTCCGCCATGACCCATCAACCATGGCCCATCAATCATCGCGAGCCTGGGGCCCGGACCATCCCTCAACCGGCGGGGACGAGTTTGGTCAGGGCGTTCTGGATCTCCTTCATCTTCACGGGCTTGGAAAGGACGATCAGGCGGTCGCCGGCGGGGAGCTTCTTGGCGAGGTAGTGCTGTCGGGGGCCGAGCAGGACGAGAGCGACCAGGGCCCGGCCGTCCGCCTGGGCCTTCTCGTGCATCTGGAGAAAGTGGTCGATGGCGTGAGGACCGAGGCCATCGGCGTCGAAGAGGACGCCATCGGTCGGGCTCTCGCGATAGCGCTCGACGGCCCGCTCGGAGTCGGTCACCAGGAGGACCCGGTAACCCATCTTCGAGAGGATCCGGCGGAAAGCTTCCTGGACTTCTTCCTGGACCTCGACGCAGAGCAGTCTCTTGTGGGTGAACGCCTTGACCTCGAAGCCCTCGGGGCGAAAAGCTTCGTCGGGCTCGAAATCCTCGTCGCCGGTCGGTTGCAGCTCGGGCTCGTCGTCGGTCGGGGCCGAGGGGGCGGGCCGGGGCGGCTCGACGCCGGCGGCCTTGAGCGCCAGCCGTTCGAGGTAGACGTCGAGGTCGTCGACGACCTGGGACATCGAGTTGTAGCGCTGCTTGAGATCGACCTTCATCATCTTCTCGATGATCTCGGACAGCTCGGGGTCGGGCGCGTGCCGCTGCTCGCTCAGCGGCTTGATGGAGTTGATCCCCCGCTTGAGCATCTTCTTGAGCGGGTCGCTGGTCTCGACCTCGGGCAGGGGGAGCTGGCCGGTGAGCATCTGGTAGAAGACGCAGCCGAGGAAGAAGATGTCGGACCGCTTGTCCCCCTTGAGGCTCCCGCAGGTCCGCTCCAGGGCCGAGTAGTCGACGGTCCGCTGGCCGTGGGCGGCGGCCATCTTCCGGTCGTCGTCGATGGTCGCCAGGCCGAAGTCGACGAGCTTGGCGGTCCCGTTGGAGGCGATCAGGATGTTGGTGGCCTTGAGGTCGCGGTGGGTGACGCCCTGCTCCAGCGAGTGTTGCAGCCCCTTGGCCAGCCCGAGCATCAGCGGGAGCGCCTCGGTCGTCGAGAGCCGGCCCCGGATCCGGAGGAAGTCGCGGAGGTTGGAGCCCTCGACGAATTCCATGATCATGAAAAAGCGCTTGTCATTCTCGCCGTATTCGTAGATCCGGACGATGTTGGGGTGGACCAGGCGGAGGCCGGACTCGGCCTCCTGGTTGAACCGGGCGACGGCGCCGGCGTCGGAGACGAAGCGGTTCCGGAGCACCTTGATGGCGACCGACTGGTTCCCGTGGACCTTCCGGCCGCGATAGACGCGGGCGAAGGTGCCCTCGGCGATATGGAAGAGGACCTTGGCGCCGCCGTAGTGGAAGCCCGAGAGGTCGCCCTTCTTGAGCTTCTCGACCTGCCAGGCGGTGAGGATGTCGCGACGCAGGAGGATCCGGGCCACCGCGTCGACGCTGCCGTCGGTCGCGTCGGCCTGCGCCTCGAACGCCTGATCGGTGGTGATCAGCCCGATCAGCTTGGCCTGTTCGAGGAAGGTCTGCGAATCGATTTCGATCATGGGAGAGATGTCCTCGGCCGGACGCTTCGAGGCGGGTTCGCATGACCTCCGGCGAAGGCCCCGCAATCCTGGCCCGATCTCGAGTGTACCAGGCGACGCGACGCTGGCGACAGCGGCAAAGCCGAGATCAGGGTCGGACGCCAGCGAGAGGACGCCGCGAAGGGTCCGAAACCGGAGCCGGGAAACGAACGAGGGCCGACGTGAGAGTCGGCCCCGCGACGATCAGATCGTCATGGACTCGAAGATCGGGTCCGGACGGGCTCGCCCCATCCGGGGGCGCGATCAATAGCGGCTGCCGCCGCCACCGCCCCCATAGCCACCACCGCCACCGCTCCGGCCGCCTCCGCCGCCGCCGCTCCGGCCCCCACCGCCACCGGCGCCGCCGTAGCCGCCGCCACCGCCGTAGCTGCCGCCACCACCACCACTACCACCACTACCACCACCGTAGCCGCCGCCGCCGCTCCGGCCGCCGCCACCGCCGCCGCTCCCGCCCCCGTAGCCGCCGCCACCGCCGCCCCGATTGTCGCGCGGCTCGCGCGGGCGGGCCTCGTTGACGGTCAAATTCCTGCCCCGGAAGTCCTGGCCGTTCAAGGCGTTGGCCGCCTCATCGGCGCCATCGGCCATCTCGACGAACCCGAAGCCCTTCGAGCGGTTCGTGTCGCGGTCGATGATGATCTGCGCCGAAAGGATCTCGCCGTACTCGCTGAACAATTCCACCAGGTTGTCTTCGGTCGTGTCATACGTCAGATTGCCGACATAGAGCTTCTTGGCCACTGTCTCTGTCCTCTGCGAAAGGAGCGTTCTGGCGAGGCTAGCGTCCCAACGACGAACGGGGTCCCGCCGAGAGCGGCTGTTTGTAAGACTAACCAATCCCGGCGATTTGCCTAGTAAGAAAATGGGAATTTTTGTCGGGATTTTTTCCATGGTTTCACCGATTCCGCATCACGTCGCCAGATCATCGGAGTATTTGATCGGTCACGACGGCTCATCCTTGCCGATCGGGGCACCCCTTGCCCACGCGCCGGCGGCGATCAGGGCGATCGCCGGGACCAGCGGGGCCCTCATCCGGAGGTCGGTCCAGTAAACCACGTGGACCGCCGTCAGCGCCAGGATCAACGCCGGGGCCGCGACGCCTGGCCAGGCCCGGATCGGCCGGCGGGCCAGCCCGGCCGCCAGGGCGGCCCAGAGCGGGGCGGTCCAGGCGGCCGTCGCCAGCCGGAGCGGTCGGGGGTAGACCGCGGCCGACGGGGCCAGGCCCCAGAACCGGCCGAGCCGCGCGACCGAGGCCCGGAGGAACGCCGAGGGCCGATCGCGGAGCATCTTCAGGGCCTCGGCCCGGTGGTGCCGGTCGGCCTCGGGCTCGCTCATCCCGGCGGTCGAGCGGGCGGACTCGGCGAACCATCGGGCCTGGTTTGGCCCCGACCAGACGGCGCCGGGCGGGCCGTCCAGGACGTCGGCGTAGTACGCCGGGTTGTTGGCCAGGGCGAACGTGTACCCGCCGTGGGTCGTGGTCCAGACCGGTTCGCCGAAGACCCGGGCGTTCCGCCAGGCCCAGGGGGCGAGCGTGGCGAGTGTCGCCGCCACCAGGAGGGCGGTCCGGCCGGCCCGAGCCTTCCAGGACCCCGGCCCGGCGACCAACCCGGCGATCGCGGCCAACGCCGCCGCCGGGAGCAGGCTGGGGCGGCAGAGCCCGGCCAGGCCGAAGCCGAGCCCGCCCAGGATCGGCCCTCGGATCCCGGAAAGGGTGAGCGCCGCTAGAGTCACGGCGACGAGGAATGCGGCGGGCGTCTCGGTCATCACGGGGCGCGACTGCGCCACCAGGACCGGGTCGAACGCCACGATGGCCGATGCCACCAGCGACCGGGCCGGCGAGAGCCCCAGGCCCCGGGCCGCCCGGTGGGTCAGCAGGACCGTCCCCGCCCCGAGCCCCAGGTGCAACGCCGCCAGGCCCCAGGGCAGGGCCCCCGGTCCCAGGGTCGCGGCGATCGGGGCGAGCAGGATCGGATAGAGCGGCGGCCGATAGGCGGTCGGCCGGGCCTCCAGCGCCAGGCCCCGCCCTTCGGCCAGCGACCGGGCCAGGGTGAGGTAGCCGTCGGGGTCGTCGAGCCGCCCGAGCCCGGTCAAGATCACCGCGACCCGGGCCGCCAGCGCCGCCGCGACGATCGCGGCCAGGGCCCAGGCGGATGATCGTCGGAGGTCGCTGGTCGCTGGTCGGAGGTCGATGGAAGGGCCTCGGGGCCGGTGCCTTACGGTCGCGGGTCCGGTATGTTAGCGTGATCGGACCCGGCCGGCGAGTCCGTCGGTCGGTTTCGTCCCCTCATCCTTAGCGCGAGCGCGACTCATGGCGGACCGGCCGATCATCCTCTCTTTGACCACGATGCAAGAGTCGGGGATGGACCGGCTCCGGAAGGCCGGGGAACTCCGGATGGCCTCGTCGCTGGAGCCCTCGGTGCTCCACCGCGAGATCGCCGAGGCCGACGCGCTGGTGATCCGGACGGCGGGGACGATCGACGCCGCCCTGATGGATCACGGCAAGCACCTCCGGGTGATCGGCCGCCACGGAGTCGGGTACGACCAGGTGGACGTCCCGGCGGCAACCGAACGGGGAATCCAGGTCGTCTACACGCCCGGGGCCAACACGCAGGGGGTGGCCGAACATGTCTTTGCGATGATGATCGGCGTCTCGAAGCACTTCCCCGGCCAGATGAGGGCGCTGGCCGAGGGGCGTTACAACGACCGGACCCGGCTGGTCGGCCGCGACATCGCGGGCAAGACGCTGGGGATCGTCGGCTTCGGCCGGATCGGTCGAAGGGTCGGGGCGATCGCCTGCAACGGGTTCGGGATGAACGTGCTCTATAGCGACGTGGTCGAGATCCCGATCGAGGCCGAACTCCGGGCCAACGCCGTCCGGGTCGGCTTCGACGAGCTTCTCGGGGTCTCGGACTTCGTGACGCTCCACGTCCCGCTCGACGCCAGGACCCGGGGGATGATCGGCCGGGAAGCCCTGGCGAAGATGAAGCCGGGGGCCGTCCTGATCAACACCTGCCGGGGCCCGGTCGTCGAGGAGCCGGCGGTCCTGGAGGCGCTGGAGAGCCAGAGGCTGTTCGGTTATGGGGCGGACGTCTACACCATGGAGCCGCCCCCGGCCGATCACCCCCTGATCGGGCGGGCCGACCTGAACCTGATGCTCACCCCGCACAGCGCGGCGCAGTCGATCGAAAGCCTCCGGAACATGGCCGAGGAGGTCGCCGCCGACGTGGTGGGCGTGCTCGAAGGCCGGCCGCCGATCAACCCGGTCAACGACCCGGCCGAGGTCGCCGAGGTTCGCCGAAAGCTCGGCAAACCGCCTCTGGCCTGAACCCCTGGGCGAGGCCGGCACGAAGGACGACGAAGTATGACCGACCTGGCCACGCTCCTCCACCCCGACCCTCGGGTCCGGGTCCTCCGCCCCGGGCTCCCCGATCCCGACGAACGCTGCGTCGTCTACTGGATGCAGCGCGCCCAGCGGGGGACCGACAACCCGGCCCTGAACCTCGCGATCGAGCTGGGCAACGCCCTGAGGCAGCCGGTCCTGGCCGTCTTCGGGCTCACGGCGGATTACCCCGAGGCCGAACGTCGCCACTATCGCTTCCTGGTCGACGGCCTGCCCCGGGTCCGTGAGGACTTGAAGGCCCGGGGCGTCCCGATGGTCCTCCGGATCGGCTCGCCGGCCGACGTGGCCCTCGCCGTCGCCGACCAGGCCGGGGCGTCCATCGTCGTCGGCGACGAGAACCCGGTCCACGTCGGTCGGATCTGGCGCGACAAGGTGGCCGCCGGGCTCAAGGTGCCGTTCCTGGCCGTTGACGCCGACGTGGTCGTCCCCTCCTCCCTGTTCCCCAAGGAGGAGTTCGCCGCCCGGACGATCCGGCCCAAGATCCAGAAGGTCTGGGACCGATATCTCGTCCCGATCGCCAACCCCAAGGCCCGGGTCGCCTGGAAGCGCGAGGCCGTCCCCAAGGGGGAGGAGGTCGACGCCGATGCGCTCCTGGAGAAGCTCAAGGTCGGCGGCGTGGCCGAGGTTTCCGGCTACGTCGGCGGGCCCTCCGAGGCGGCCCGGCGGCTCCGACGGTTCCTCCGGGATCGCCTGCCGAAGTACGACACCGAGCGGAACGAGCCGGTCCCCTACATGACCAGCGAGCTGTCGGCCCACCTTCACTTCGGCCAGATCAGCCCGACGACGATCACGCTGGCGGTCATCGAGTCCAACGCCTCGCGGGAGTGCAAGGATGCTTACCTGGAGGAGCTGATCGTCCGCCGCGAGCTGTCGATCAACTTCGTCGCCCGGAATCCGAAGTACGACCGCCTCGAAGGCTGCCCGGCCTGGGGCCTCAAGACCCTGGCCAAGCACGCCGACGACCCCCGCCCCATCCTCTACTCCGCCGAGCGGATGGAGGCCGGCGAGACCGGCGATCCGCTCTGGAACGCAGCGCAGAAGGAGATGCTCGTCACCGGTCGAATGCACAACTACTTGAGGATGTACTGGGGCAAGAAGATCCTTGAATGGACGCCCGACCCCGAGACCGCCTTCGACCTCACTCTTCGGATGAATAATCGCTACTTCATGGACGGCCGGGACCCCAACGGATACACGGGCGTCGCCTGGGCGATCGGCGGCAAGCATGACCGCCCCTGGGGCGAGCGACCGATCTTCGGGATGATCCGGTTCATGAGCTACGAGAGCACCCGCAAGAAGTTCGACTCGCGGGCCTACATCCAGTGGGTCGACGACCTGGAGCAGGGGAAGGGCTGAGAGGCGACCCGGAACCATTTCCTTGACCTGGCAATGAATTATGGACGATGGTTGATGGGTGAGAAATCCCCGGAGATTTCCCCGGTATCGGCATCGTATGCCGTCCCGATTATCGGTCATAACTCATTGGCCATTAATCATTTCCGATCCCGGATAGCCTTTGAGCCGGGGCCTAGCCCAAGTTCAAGGGAGCGTCGCGTAAATCACGATGTTGGAAGCGATCCGCATGGCGCTCTCGTAGGTATATCCCTTGCAGTCGAGCCCCTGGTGGCGTTCCAGGGCGCAACCGATGTCATACTTGGAGTAGATCACGGCCCACCGGCCGTTGACCTTCACCCCTTCGAGCTGGGGAAGGTTCCTGCCGCCGCCAGCGGCCTTGCTGTACTGGACGTCGGCGAGGTCGAAATGGATCTTGGCGGAGTAAAGCTCGTCGTCGCGGGGGATCGCGATCATCGGGTTGCCGGGGAGTAACTCGGCGACGAACCGGCGGAAAGCGATGTCAAAGGCGGGGCTCCCGCAAGCGGCGTCGGCGAAGAGAGTGCCGCCGCCGGGGTCGAGGTGGCGGCGGAGGGCCGCTTTATCGGTCTCATCGAAGGTCAGCGCGGCCCGGCCGTGGATATAGATCAGGGGATAGTGGACAAGGTTGGGGTCGGTGGGGAAAAGTTCCTTGTGGTTGATGACCACGTCGAACTTGAGCTGATCCCGGAGCGTGGTCGTGAGGTTGGGGATGGCCAGCGGGGCGATGTTCCAGTCGCCGGCGTGGCGGAGCTTGGCGATCCGGAGGGATCCGGGGCGGGGGGGTTCGGACTTGAAGTCGCGGACCTCGCGGGTGGAGAGCTTGTCGGCGGGAAGCTCGCGGCCGGTCGCGTAGTCGACGACGTTCTGGCCGATCCGGGTGGATTTGGTCACCCGGGGCAGGTCGGGCTGGTTCTCCATCTGGTTCCAGTCGCACGAGAGGTCGGCCGGCGAGTAGATCACCACCGTCCGGCAGCCGTGCTCGATCCCCAGGAGCGGGTGGTCCTGGGGGTCGAGGGGCCACTTGGCCCGCCAGACGGCGTGGTCGGAGGCGAGCGCGTGGAGCTCGTAGTCGGGATCGGGGAAGAGCTCCTTCATCAGGGCCCGGAACCCCCGGTCGAACTCGGGCTTGCCGCAGCAAGCCTCGGCGAAGATGAAGCCGCCCTGCTCGACGAAGTCGCGGAGGTTCCGCTTGCCCCGATCGTCGAGGACGGGGGCCTCGTGGCCGTTGAGGAAGGCGATCGGGGCCTGAAGGAGGTCCTCGACCCGGGCCAGGTTGGGGTCCACGACCTGCCAGGTCAGCAAGTGGTTCCAGTCGCGCGAAACGGCGCCGACGAGGTTCCGGACGTCGTCGGCGTCGTTGTTCCAGTCGGCCCCGGGTCCGTGGCGGAGCTTGTTGATCACCACGGGCGAGCGGCCCTTGGCCAGGAAGAGCAGGGCGAAGCTGGTCGCGATCACCGGAGACCGCTCGTACTGGGTTCCCCGCCAGTAGCCTTCGAGCTTCTCCTGGTCGTGGACCAGCTCCTCGGCCCCCTCGCGATACCAGTCGTGGTTGCCGAAGAACCGGACCCCGCTGAGCCTCCCGGCGCGCTCCAGGCCGTAGAGGTAATAATATTTCCACTGCTGACCGGCGCCGAAGTTCTGGCCGACCTGGAAATGGGTCGACATCCAGTGGATCGCCCGGGCGAGCGAGGGATCGGCCCCGCCGACGCCGCAAGACTCGACGCCGTGTTCGCCGACCAGTTTCTCCTCGCCCCGGAACCGCTTCAGGCCGGTTATGATGAGGCTGGAGGTTCCCGCGCAAGTCATGCTGGCGGAGGTCCCGTTGTTGGCGTCGGGGGTGTAGGACCAGCTCCCATCGGGCTGCTGGTAGCGCTGCCAGTACTCGCGGGCGAGCTTCCAGACCTCGGGCCGGACCTTGACGCCGGCCTCGCTGGCGGCGTTCAGGCCGAGCAGGGCGTACTGGGCGTTCGAGTTGTCGCCGTGGCGGGTCTTGGACGACTTGTAGCTCCAGGAGCCGGGCCAGAGCGAGTGGTCGCCCGGCTTGAGCTGCGCTTCCTGGAGCCAGTCGACGTTGGCCTGGATCCGGACAATGTCCTCCTTGGGCCGGGCGGCGGCGAAGACCATGGTCTGGAGCGCGACGGAATAGACGCTGTCGAGCTGGCCGGGGTCGAACTTCCGGAGGTACTTTAGCGCCTTCTGGATGTGGGGGGCGTCGGGCGAGTCACCGGCGGTCAGGAGGGCGAGCGTGACCAGGCTGGTGGTCCCGGTCCGGGCGTCGTCGTCGACCTCCGGCCACGACCCGTCGGGGCGCTGCTGCTTGGCCAGGTAGCGGACCCCGCTCCGGATCGCCCGCTCGACCTCCTCGGTGGTCACGGCGGCCGAGGTTTGGCGTCCCGATCCGGAGGCGTCCAGTGCGAGCAGGATGGCCAGGACCACGGGCAATCGCGCGGCTCGGAACATGCGGTCGGCCTCCGGGGCGTGGGGCGGGAACGATCCCCTGGACGAACCCATTGTGGCACGTCCGCGCGATTTCCGGCAAGTCGGGCCGGGGCCGCCCGCGGGGCCGGGCCCGCCCGCTCGCCGGGGATGGATCAGGGCCGGGAGTCGGCCCGGAGGCCCTCGGCGACCGCGATCCGGGTGAACCGCGCGGCCGTGTGGGCCAGACCGACGAAGACGTTGAGCCACCGCCCGTCGGCCGAAAAAGCCGGGTGGGCGGGCTGGCACCGCTCGGCCAGGACCCGAGACTCCGACTCCCGGGCCACCGGGGCATGGCCTTCGCCCTCGGACCGGACCGGGGCCAGATGCAGCTTCCAGCCGAGATCGCCCTCCGCCTGCCCGAGGTAGGCCACGAGGAGCCGCCCGTCGGGCCCCGCGGCGATAGTGGGCGACCGCGCGTCGTCCTCATGAGATCGGTCGCCGAGGGAGTCGGGGATGAGCAGCCGGCCGACCTCGACGATCTCGGTGCCCGCGTGGTTCAGTTTGAGCCACCAGAGCTGGGTCCTCGAAAAGCACAGGGACCCGTCGACGCCCCGCTCTTGCAGCCTCATGGTGGCCAGGACGCAGCCGCCGAGCCTGGGTTCCTCGGGCCAACTGAGGTCGCCCAGGAAGACGTCCCCGAGGCCCGGCTGGCCGCATCGCCAGAACAGGGGCCTGGGTTTCGAGTCGCCTTGGAACTCGGGCCCGACCGGATCTCGGGGCCGGGCCTCGGGCTCGAAAGCGAAACGATAAAGCCGCCCGTCGCCGGCGGTGAAGAGGATCCGGGCCCGGATCCCCGGGAACCAGCAAGGCGGGGCGACCGGGACGACCTCGGTCGGGACCTGGTCGAGGATCTCGCCATCGGGGAAGGAATAACGGGCCAGGCCGAACTCGCCGATGACCGACATCGGCCCATCCGTGATCCGGCTTGACCAGCGGCCGGCGACCTGCCGCCGACCCCGCTGGTCAACCCACGGCGAGCTGGTCGCCGCCTCCAGGACGTTGCCGTCGGCCAGCGGGTACGCCGAGATCCCACCCGTCTCGACGTCGAGCCAGTGCGGGATCCGGTCCTGCCCCGGCAGGAAGTATTCGTTGACGTTCACGTGGTTCACCGGGCGAAGGGTCCGCCAAACTGGCTTGGGCGTGTCGAGCCGCGCGACGCCCACGGCCAGCATCGTGGTCCCGATGGCCAGGAGGACGAAAAGGCGGACGAACCCGGAAAACGAAAAGCTCATGATCTTCCCTCAGGGTTGGACCAGCCCCTCCGGCCGTGGGCATCCATCACCGCGCGATCCCGTGATATCAACTTGAACACGGAAAGCGACGTCTGGTAACGTCCCGCGATTTTGTTCGCGACCGGAGACCGGGAGCGAAACGAAGGTCAATCGGGGTGGATCACCCGGGCGGAGGGTTCGAGGCTGACTCGCGGGGAGGACACCGATCGCGGTAGGCCGGCCCAGCCGGGGCCGATTCGGGAAAGAGGCGGGTCTCGGTCGTCTCGTGATGGACCCGACCCAGGCGGTCGCGGTCCCTGTCGGTGGGTGGGTGGCAGGGCGTCGCGGTCTTCGCGACGCGAACGAGCGGTTCTACCAGAGCACCATGATTCGCAAGTCCAGCGCCAACGGAGCAAACTGTAGGACATCAGCGTCAAAATGGGCGGGGCGGTCCCCGGATCACGCCCGGATTTTCCCGATCTTCGCCCGCTTTACGGAGATGTTTGATCTCCATCCCGCTCGGATCCAGGATCTCCGATCCGACCGTCTTCCGGACGAGATCCGCCCGGTGCCTCGCCACGAGGGGCGGCAGGGACTGCCCGATCGGCCGGCTTGAAGCGACCGGCCGCGGGGCGCTACAATAGGACGGGTCGCAACAGGAGGGCGGGTCCGGGCGTCTCGGGCCGCCGATCGGCCGGGATCCCGGCGACGCCCGCGGCGAAGGGTGCCCGCGGGCCCGGCGTCGACCACCACACGCGGGTACGGGTCACGCGATGTCCAACGCCGGCGACCGGATCTCCCAACTGCTCGACGAATTCCGCCACTCCCGCGACGTGATGGTGACCGAACTGAGCAAGGTCGTCATCGGCCAGAGCGAGGTGATCGAGCAGATCCTGGCCTCGATTTTCACCCGGGGCCATGTCCTCTTGGTCGGGGTTCCAGGGCTGGCCAAGACGCTAATGGTCAGCTCGCTGGCCAAGATCCTCGACGTTGGCTTCAAGCGGATCCAGTTCACGCCCGACCTGATGCCCTCGGACATCACCGGGACCAATGTCCTGGAAGAGCCCGAGGCGGGCCGCCGGAGCTTCCGGTTCGTGGCCGGGCCGATCTTCTCCAACATCATCCTGGCCGACGAGATCAACCGGACCCCGCCCAAGACCCAGGCCGCGTTGCTCCAGGCGATGCAGGAGCGCGAGGTCACCGTCGGTCAGGAGACGCTCCACCTCCCCGACCCCTTCTTCGTGATCGCCACCCAGAACCCGATCGAGCAGGAGGGGACGTATCCGCTGCCCGAGGCCCAGCTCGACCGGTTCATGTTCGAGATCCGGGTCGGCTACCCGTCGTACGAAGAGGAGAAAAAAATCCTCTCGGCGACGACCAAGGGGGAGACGGCCGAGCTGAAGAAGGTCCTCTCGGCCAAGGCGATCTCCAACCTCCAGAAGCTGGTGACCTCGGTCCCGATCTCGGATTACGCCGTGGATTACGTCACCCGGCTGGTCCGGGCCACCCGCCCGGCCGACGAGAAGGCCCCGAAGTTCATCAAGGATCTGGTCGATTACGGCGCAGGGCCCCGGGCCGGTCAGAATCTGATCCTCGGCGGCAAGGCGATGGCCGCGATGGACGGCCGGTTCAGCGTCTCGCTCGACGACATCCGGAAGGTCGCCATCCCGGTCCTCCGGCACCGGATCAACACCAACTTCCAGGCCCAGGCCGAAGGCCAGACCACCGAGAGCCTCATCCAGCGCCTGCTCGCCGAGATCCGCGAGCCGGACGTCCCCAAGTATGAGCGTAAAAGTGGTAACGCCTGATATTGCAGAAATTATGTCTGGCGCTTGATGAGGGCCCGCTCGTTCAAACGCCAGCATCTCCGGATTGAAGACAAAAATGGCAACGGTGCGACGAAACATCACGTTCGACTTGGGCGTTCAGGCGGAGTTCGATCCGGTGATCGTTGGGCTCAGTGTTGATCCCGTTCCCTTGACTGGCGGCATCATGGTGCGCGGGGATATTGGTGGGGAAGGGACCGGCCGGATCGATTTTGAACTCGCTGAGCGGTCGCTCCGCTTGTCGCGATGGGACATCCTTCCTGTCGCCCTGGAAATGGCCACTCAACTCGGTGAGCAGAAGCACTTGATCGCCAGATCGGTCTTCAAACGACATCCGCTGGCGGACTACTGATCTCGACCCGTCGGAGATCTGACGAGCCTTGGGAGCCACGCCATGGAACGCGAGGAAAAGATCCGGTTCGCTTTGACGACCCTCAAGCCGATGGCGCTGCATACGTTCCCATTCATCTGCCAGATCCTGGGAACCAACGATCGACGGGTCGGTGAGCGATTCGGCTCAGGATTTCGTTGTTTTCTGGGCGGGCGGAAGGTGTTGGTGTCGGCGGCCCATGTATTTTCCGATGGTCGATCCCAATTCAACGAACTGGCCGTGTCGAAGGGTAATGGGCGGATGCCCGAGCTTCTTGCCCTCGATGTTCTTCGAATCGATCGCGGGGCGGACTTGGCCGTCAACCTCGCGCCTTCCGATGATTCGGTGACCGACGGCTCGGCTTACTGGCCCGAAGATCGGATCGATCGATCGCTCGAGGTCGCGACAAAAATTACAAAACTTCTCGATATGGCCAATGTGGCAACGGAATCGATCGATGGAGTTTCATCGGAATGAGCACTGCCGAGAAGTACCTGAAGCCCGAAGTGATCCGCCAGGTGGCGCGGCTGGACCTCCGGGCGAAGTTCATCGTCGAGGGGTTCATCTCGGGACTTCACGCCAGCCCATTCCAGGGATTCTCGGTCGAGTTCTCCGAGCACCGGAAGTACACCGCGGGCGACAACATCTCGGACGTCGACTGGGCGGTGTTCGCCAAGACCGACCGGTTCTACATCAAGAAGTTCCAGGCCGAGACGAACCTGACCGGCTACCTGGTGATGGACCTGTCCGGGTCGATGGGCTACACGTACCGCCAGGAGTTGACCAAGTTCGAGTACGGGGTGAGCCTGGCGGCGGCCCTGGGCTACCTGATGATCCACCAGCAGGATCCGGTCGGGCTGGTGGCGTTCGACCAGCAGGTCCGGACCAGCCTGGCACCCCGGAGCAAGCGGACGCAGCTTGGCAATATCCTCTCGGTCCTGGCCGGCCTGGCCCCTTCGGGAGAGACCGAGATCGCCAAGAGCCTGCATCAGGTCGCCGGGATGATCCGGCACCGGAGCCTGGTCATGCTCTTCAGCGACCTCCTCGGCGAGGCCGAGCCGATTTACAAGGCGCTCCACCGGCTCCGCCACGCCGGGCACGACGTGATCCTCTTCCACATCCTTGACGAGGCCGAGGAACTCTTCCCGTTTTCCGGGATGCTGGAACTCGAAGACAACGAGACCCGCGAGAAGATCGAGGTCGACGCCGAAGCCATCAGGGCCGACTACCTCGAAGAGGTCGCCGCCTTCCGCGGCGGCTTTCGCAAGGAATGCCACGGCGCCCGGATCGACTACGTCCCGCTCCACACCGGGATGCCCTTCGACAAGGCCCTGATGGGCTACCTCCATAGCCGCCAGTCTCGCGGATAAGATCGCGGATCTCCCAACCATTCCGGGGCCGGGTTGAACCATGGATATCTCGATCCTGCACGCGGGGCTGGCGGCGGGGGCGGCGATGGCGGCCCTCCCGGTGATCCTGCATCTGTTCATGAAGCAGACCCCCAAGCACGTGATCTTCCCCGCGCTCCGGCTGATCCGCGAGCGCCAGAAGCGGTCGAAGAAGCGGCTCAAGGTCAAGAACTGGCTGCTCCTGGCCGCCCGGATGCTCCTGCTCGCCCTGATGGCTCTGGCGCTGGCCCGTCCCTCGCTGAACTCGGAAACCTCGCTGGGAGACCGGGAGGTCCCGACGGCCCTGGCCCTGATCTTTGATACCAGCCTCTCGATGGAATACACCGAGCGCGGCAACAACCGACTGGCCGAGGCCAAGCTCCGCGCCGCGGAGATCCTCAAGAAGGCGACCGAGGACAGCGAAATCTTCGTGCTCGACTCGGCCGATCCGGTCAAGCCGGAGGCGGTCTCTCCGGGCTCGGCCCGCAAGCGGATCGAGGGCCTGGCCCTCCGCGCCGCCAACCGCCCGCTCAACGCGGCGCTGGTCCAGGCCGCCGGGGTGGTCGCCGCCAGCGGCCTCCGACGCCGCGAGATTTACGTCCTGACCGACCTGGCCAGCTCGGCCTGGGAACTCGGCTCGACCCGGACCGCCGAGGAGCTGGAGAAGACCCGGAAGGACAAGAAGGTCGTCAAGACCTACATCCTCCGGCTGACCCCCAAGGAGATCATCAACGTGGCGGTGGTCGCCGCCGAGCCCGCCGCGACGATCGCCGCCGAGGGGGAGCCGATGGAGATCCGGGTCACGCTCCGGTCGTCGGGACCCGCGACCAGCCGGGTCGTCGAGTTCTACCTCGATGGCGAGCGGAACAAGAAGGACCAGAAGGCCGTCGACCTCCCCATCAACGGCGAGAAGGAGATCACCTTTCTCACCCCGCCCCGCCTGGAGACCGGTTTGCACCAGGGCCGGATCGAACTGGGCGGCGGGACGGACTTCATGAAGTTCGACGACAAGCGATACTTCTCCTTCAACGTCCAGCCGGCGCTGAAAGTCCTGATCGTCGCCGACGTCACGTCCGATCAGGATCTGGACGCTCGGTTCGTCCGGACCGCGCTGGCGCCCGAGGCGTCGGTCGGCTCGCCCGAGGCGGCCGGGTCGCCGTTCCGCGTGGACCGCGAGACCCGCAAGCAGTTCGGGGAGCGGACCCGGCTCTCGATCAAGGATTACTCCTGCGTCTTCCTGCTCAACGTCGACCGCCTCTCCGCCGCCGACTGGGGGAAGTTGACGGGCTTCGTCCGCGAGGGGGGAGGGCTGGTCGTCGCCCCTGGGGACCGGGCCATACCCTCGGCTTATGAAGGGCCGGCGGCCTCGGCGCTCCTCCCGGCGACGCTCGACACCAAGAAGGACGCGCCCCCCGGAACCCATTTCGGCCGGGCCGAATACGACCACCCGCTGTTCAGCCGCCATCCCAAGCTGCTCGACCCCGAGCTGACTGCCTGGCCGGTCTATCGCTACTGGGGCGTCCGGCCGGCGGAGTCATCGCGGACGCTCCTGAAGTACGCCGACGGTGGCCCCGCGCTGCTGGAGCGGACCTTCAAGGGGCCGCGGACCGGCCACGTCCTGCTCTGGACCACCCCCCTGTCGCGGCGGTATGACCGCGCCGACCCGGCGGCCTGGAACGAGTTCCCGCTCTCCTGGTCATTCCTCGACGTCCTGATGCAGACGGTCCCCTACCTCGCCGGGACGGCCGGCGAGCGGCTGAATTACGAAGCCGGGCAGGACGCCGCGGTCACGATCGACCCGAACCGCCGATCCGCCAGCTACACCGTCCAGGGGCCCGAGGCCAACCTGAACCAGCGGCTCGCCGCCCCGTTGGCCTCCGACATCCTCCTGGTCTCGGCCCCGCAGAAGCAAGGCCAGTGGAAAGTGGAGGGCAAGGGGCCCGACGGCTCGGCGATGAAGCTGGGCTTCAGCGTCAACGCCCCCGCGGCCGAGTCCCAGGTCGTCGCCCTCAAGCCCCATGACCTCGACGGCGTCTTCGGCGGCAAGGACAATTACAAGATCGCCGACACCGCCGAGGGGCTCCGCGACGCCGTCGAGAAAACCCTCTACGGATTCGAGCTGTTCCCCTGGCTGATGTTCCTGATTCTGGCCCTGGTGACCGCCGAGAACCTGCTGGCGAACAAGTTCCACCGCGACACGGCCGCCACCTGAGCCGCCCCGGCGCAGGAGAGGCCCCGAGGAGGTCGCCGCGATGAGCATCAGCCTGAGGCCGATCGGGGGCTCGTGGATCCTGATGATCCTCGCCTCGGTCGCCGTCTTGACCCTGACGATCTGGGCCTACCGCCAGCGGCTCCGGGGGACCACCGGCGGCTGGCGGTTCGTGGCCTTCGGGCTCCGGATCGCCGCCGTCCTGCTCTGCCTGGTCGCGTCGCTTCGGCCCTCGCTGATGATCGACGAGAAGAAAAAGCAGCAAAGCTCCGTGATCTTCCTGATCGACTCCAGCGGGAGCATGAACATCAGCGACGAGGTCGGCGGCCAGAAGCGCTGGGCTGTCGCCCGGAAGGCCCTCGACGAGGGGCGGAAGGCGATCGAGGGGAAGTCCAAGCAACTTGACGTCAAGGTCTTCCGGTTCGACAACGACCTCCGCGACGACAAGGCCGACGACCTCAAGGACCCCGCCGGCCGCGAGACCGCGCTGGGGGCGATGCTGCTCAAGGCGGTCAAGGATTCGGCCGGCCAGCGCGTCGCCTCGATCGTCCTGCTCTCCGACGGCGCGTCCAATGGCGGGATCGCGCCGCTGGTCGCGGCGCAGCAGCTCCGAGCGCTCCAGGTCCCGGTCCTGACGGTGGGGGTGGGCTCGGCCGACGCCGGCAAGACGTCCCGCGACATCGCCGCCCGCGACCTCATCGCCGGGCCCACGGTCTTCGTCAAGAATCAGCCCGAGATTCGGGGCACGCTCTCGGTCCGGGGCTTCTCGAACCAGCCGATCGAGGTCGAGTTGCTCGTCGAGGGCGAGACCAACCCGGTGGCCACCCGGACCATCAAGGTCGGCGACAAGGTCGAAATCGCCTCGATCACCGGCCTGAAGTACATCCCCCAGACCTCGGGCGAGAAGCGAGTAACCCTCCGGGTCAAGCCCCAGCCCGGCGAGCTGGTGACCACGAACAACGAGGTCAGCACCTATCTGGATGTCCTCAAGGGTGGCCTGAAGGTTCTTTACGTCCAGGGGCCCGACTTCTCGTGGGAGCCCCGGTTCCTGACCCGGAGCCTCGACGCGGCCCGCGAGATCCACGCCGACCTCAAGGTCGTCCGAGAGCCGGCCCGGGGCGAGCGGGGTCTGATGGACGACGTCGACTTCGCGGCCGGCCAGTACGACGTCTACATCCTCGGCGGGCTCCCGGCCGACCACCTCACGCGGACCCAGATCGGCCTCCTCACGCGGGCCGTGGAGAAGGGGGCCGGGCTGATCATGCTCGGAGGGCGGTCGAGCTTCGGCGCCGGCGGCTGGGCGGGGACCGATCTGGCGAAGATCCTGCCGATCAACATCGCCCCCAACGACGGCCAGATCGAGCCCGGCGACGAGGGGCTCAAGGTCATCCCCGACCAGCTCGGCCTGGAGAATTTCGTCCTCCGGCTCGGCCCGAGCGTGGCCGAGAGCGCCCGGATCTGGGCCTCGCTGGCGCCGATCACCGGGGCCAACCGGCTCGGCCCGCCCAAGCCCGCCGCCATTGTCCTGGCCCGAGCCGGGCGTGACCCGCTGATGGTGGGGATGGACAACGTCGGCAAGGGTCGAGTCCTCGCCTTCGCCGGCGAGACCTGGCCCTGGGCCCGCTCGACGGACGACGGGGGCCGCGTGGCCCACGCCAAGTTCTGGAGGCAGGCGATCCTCTGGTTGGCCCACAAGGAGGACCAGGGCGAGAGCCAGGTCAAGCTGAAGCTTGACGCCCGCCGGGTGGCCGCCGGCCAGAAGCTCGACCTCGCCGCGACCGCCCGCGATGCCAAGAATGAGCCGATCCCCGACGCGACCTTCGAGGCCACCGTCACCCACCTCGACGCCAGGGGGAAGCCCGAGGGCAAGCCCGAGCCGGTCCCGCTCTACCCTGCCGGCGACGGCGCCAAAGGCCCCTACTTCGCCAGCGGCCAGCCCGGCGAATACCTCGTCGAGGTCAAGGGCTCCCGGGCCGGCAAGGAGGTCGGCGCCGCCTCGGCCCGGTTCATGGTCTACCAGGACGACCGGGAAATGGAGAACCCCGCCGCCGACCCCTCTTTGCTCCGCCAGATCTCCGAGATCACCGGCGGGGCCGCCCTCCGCTCCGAGGAGCTAGCCAAGCACCTCCGGACGCTCGGCCCCGAAGCCTCCGAGTACGTCACCCAGACCGACCACCGCCTCTGGGACAACTGGCCCTTCTTCCTGATCTTCGTCGGCCTCCTGACCGCCGAATGGGCGCTCCGGAAGGCGAAGGGGTGGATCTGATCGACATCAGTCCCGGCATCCTTGACAGGTTCGTCGGGTGAAATCGCCGCGGAGGACGACCGATCCATGAAGGATGAGGAGATCATTCGCGGCATCAGGAGGTCGGGGAAATTCGCATAACATCGTCGGTAGGCCGGGATTCCTAAGCCGGCCCCTGATGCTCTTCTTCGCCATCGACACCCGCCGTCGCCTCGCCGCGCTCAAGTGGGCTGTCGAAATAGGTTGCTAAAAAATCAAGTGTCCATGTCCCGGTCCCAGAGGGGTGGTCGTTCGGGCCTGGTCTCAACCCGGATCGGCTTCGAAGGGCCCGGGGCATCCCAGAATGCTTCGATCGGACACCGTTCTAAGGTCAGGCTCGGATACCAATAATTCCCGATCAAGACCCAGCAATCCCGCAGTCTTCCCGCTTCATCCTGCAGGGTCAGTAATCTCACAATTTGATGATTAGATCCGAAGATCCGTGAAAAAGGATCATTCGCGGAGAAGAAGGGACGCCTTCTCGTTTCGACGATCCGGAAATCGTGAATCTCAGCCCATCGACGGAGGGCCGCGGGCACGACCATGAAACGAAACCTGATATACAGACATAAAGTTATTGTCCAGACGATGAAGACCAAGCACACGAAATTTTCCATGTCATGATTCCACTAACAATTCGGCCCTCTCGACCTCGCTCGCCAGCGGCGGGCGCTTGAGGGGGATGTGGTGGGCCCAGGCGGGGTCGGAGTCGGGGAAGTCGCTCCGGGTGTGGACGCCTCGGGACTCTTCGCGTTCGAGGGCGGCGGCGATCATCAGGCGGGCGACGGTCAGCATGTTCTGCGAGGTCCAGCCTTCGGGATTGTCGAAGACGTGGTTGAGGGCGTAGCGGCACCAGAAGTCGACCTGCTCGGCGGCCTCGGCGAGCCCCCGGGCGTCGCGGATGATCCCGACGGAGCGGCCCATCAGGGCCCGGAGGGAGTGGCGGATGTCGGCGAGGTCCAGCGGCTCGCGATTGGCGGCGGGGCTGGGTCCGGCGGCGATCGGAGGGACTTCGAGGCGATTCGGGCCGGATCCCAGGAGGAGTCCGGCGATGTCCTCGGCCGCCCTGGCGCCGTGGACCAGCCCTTCGAGCAGGCTGTTCGAGGCCAGGCGGTTGGCGCCGTGGAGCCCGGAGCTGGTGACCTCGCCGGCAGCCCAGAGGCCGGGGAGCGTGGTCCGGCCGTCGTGATCGATCGTGACGCCGCCGACCATGTAATGGGCGCCGGGGCGGACGGGGATCCGGTCGCGAGTCACGTCGAGGTCGAACCCCTTGCAGAGCGCGACGAAGCCGGGGAAACGGTCGCGGATGAAGTCGGGGTCGAGATGAGACAGGTCGAGGTAGACGTTGGGGTGCTGGGTCCTGGTCATCTGGGCGACGATCGCCCGCGAGACGTCGTCGCGAGGGGCGAGCTCGGCGGCCGGGTGGTAATCGGGCATGAACCGGAGGCCGTCGCGGTCGCGGAGGTAGGCTCCCTCGCCCCGGATCGCCTCGGTGATCAGGTGGCGGGCGGCCCCGGCGATGTAGAGCACGGTCGGGTGGAACTGCATGAACTCCATGTCCCGCAATTCGGCCCCGGCCCGGTAGGCGACGGCGTGGCCGTCGCCGGTGGCGATCGTCGGGTTGGTCGACTCGCGGAACAACTGTCCCGCGCCCCCGGTAGCGAGGACGGTGGCGCGGGCCCAGATCAACGAGGGGCCCCGGCGTCGGTCCCAGACCACTGCCCCCCGGCACCGGCCTTCGTGGGTCAGCAGGTCGATGGTGAAGCTGTTCTGCCAGATCCGGAGATTGGACCGGGCGCGGGCCACCTGGATCACGGCCCGCATCACCTCGCGGCCGGTGGCGTCGCCCAGAGCGTGGACGATCCGGGGGTGCGAGTGCCCCCCCTCGCGCGTCAGCGCGACCTGGCCGTCGACCTGGTCGAACAGGGTCCCCCACTCGATCAGCTCGCCGATCCGGCGGGGGGCCTCGCGGACGACCAGCTCGACGACCTCGGGATCGCAGAGCCCCTTGCCGGCGGCCAGGGTGTCGGCGATGTGGTCCTCGAAGTGGTCCTCGGGGTCGAGGACGCCGGCGATCCCCCCCTGGGCGTAGACGCTGTTGCTCTCGCGGACCTCGTCCTTGGTCACCACCAGCACCCGGAGCGGCTCCGGCACGCCCAGCGCCGCGCGGAGGCCGGCGACGCCCCCGCCGATGACAAGGACGTCGGTGAAGTGGTGCGGCAGGTCCTGGGGGTCGAACGCGGTTAAATAGCGGCGCGGCAGGGCAAACGGTTCGAGCATGGGATTCGACCGGCCTCTCGTGGGCGGCCGGCCGCCCGGCTAGGAGGGACGGCACCGACCTGGGGACGGGGCGGGGAACCGCCTAAGCCCTCCCTCGGGCAATCGGCGATTCCCGCAAGCGTAGGCGGCGGCGGGCGCTCGGTCAAGCGTGACCCGGCCGGCTCAGCGATGGCTCGGGGCGGCGGGCTTGGATCCGGCGAGGCCCCGCTGGTACGCATCGAAGTGGCGACGAAGCTCGGGAGGTGGCGACGACTTGGCCCCTTCCGAGAGACCGCCGAGGGTGTCCTGCGGGATCGTGCTGCCGGAACGCTGGTTGGCGTTGCTGACCGTGGCGGAGGTGATGAACTCGGGGGCCTTGCGATTCGGGTCGTAGACCTTTTCCAGCCCCGGATTGGCCACGATCTCGCGGCCCGGCCCCGCGGGACCCGGCCGGACCTTCTTCTCGAAATTTTTGACGAACTGCTCGGCCTCGTCCTTGGACATCCCGAGCTGCTTCTCGACGTTCGGAGTGAACTTGTCGTCCTTGAGCAGATCCTGGAGCTTCCGGAGGGCCAGGACCGACTGAGGGACGTCCGGGGCTGGCGAGGGAGCGGGGTTGGCCGGCGGCTGGTCGGTCACCGGTGGGAGGGGCTTCTCCGTCTCCTTGAAGTTGTCAATTCCGGGGCTGTCCCCGCCGCGACCGCCACTCCCTCGGGGGACGCCGCCGGCGTTCGGCGAAGGCTCGGGGTTAGCCTGCTCCTTGGAGGAATTGTCCGGGCGGTCGGGCGGATTGCCGCCGGGCTTGCCCGCACCCGGCTCGGGCGACTTGCCATCGCCCGACTGCTTCCCCTCAGCCATTCCCGGCCTGGGTTGTCCGTCGGGGGTCGAGCCCTGCCCGCCGGCGCCGGGTTTGGTCCCGCCCGCCTGGCCTCCGGTCCCGGGGGAACCGCCGCCGGGCTGGTTGCCCGCCGCCCCACCGGGCTGTCCCGGGCCCGACCCGCCGGGTTCCCCGGGACCGGGCTCCGAGCCCTCGGGCTTGCCAGCGCCCGGCTTGCCGCCTTCGCCGGGTTTGGAGCCGGGTTGCGTGCCGGGCTTGCCTTCGCCGGGCTGGCTCCCGCCGGGGTTCGAGCCGGGCTGATCGCCGGCCTTGCCCTTTCCCTGGCCGCCCTCGCCCTGCTGGCTCGAACTCCCCTGGGAATCCTTCGGTCCGGGTTGTCCCGGGTTGCCGTTCTCGCCCGGCTTGGGCGGAGTGGATGACTTGCCCGTCTGGGGCTTCTGGCCCTTTGGTGCCGGCTGGCCCTTCGGCGCCGGGCCGGGCGGGCTGGACGGCGACGGACTGGACTGGGCGGCCGGGGGCTTGCCGGCTTCCGGCTGGACGTTCGGGGAGGACTTGCCCTGGGTGGCATCCCCCGGGGGCTGATTGCCCTGGGGCTTGGCCGGCTCACCCGGGGAATTTTCGGGCTGGTCGGCCCCGGTTGGGGGAGTCTTCGGCCGCTCGGAAGGAGACGGTCCGGCCGCTGGCTTGACGGACTCGGCCTGACCCGGCTGAAGTCCCTGGTTCTCGGGAGGCTTCGCGCCGCTGGGCTGGCCCTTGCTCGAATTGGTCGGAGGAGTCCCGGCGCTGGCCTGGGGCTGGTCGGGCTTCGATCCGTCAGGCTTGACTTCGCCGGCCACTTTTTCGGGATGACCAGCAGTCGGATTCGGGTTCGGAGCGGCAGGAATGCCAGGATCGGGTTTCGACGCGCCCGGATGTCCGGCCTGGGGCGGCGAGCCGTCAAGCTTGCCCGGTCCGACCGGCTTCGTGTCGGCCTGTCCCTCAACCGGTCCCTTCGAACCATCGGGCTTGGGTCCGTCGGGGCCTCCGACGGTCGGATTGGGCCCCTTCGCGTCTTCGGGTTTGCCGCCGTCCGGCTTCGAACCGCTGGCCGGAGCGTTCGGATCAGGCTTGGTCCCGGAGGGGTTGCCGCCCTTGAGCTGAGCAGCGTCGGGTTTGCCAGCAGTCGGTTTCCCGGCATTCGACGGGGCCTGGTCTGGCTGATTCGTTCCCGGCTTGCCGGCTTCGGGCTTATCGCCGTTCGGCGAGCCAGCTCCGGGCGGATTCGAGCCGCCGGGCGGAGATCCCTCGACCGGCCTGACGGCCTTGGGATCGACCTGGCCGGGTGTGGGTTGGCTTCCGCCGGAATCCTTATTTGCCCCGGGCTTTCCGGCCTCGGACCTGGGATCCTTGGGGGTGTTCGCCTCCGGCTTTCCAGCCGGAGATTTGTCACCCTTGGGATCGTTCGACCCTGGCTGACCGGCCGGGTCGTTCGCGCCGGGCCGCGTCCCGGTATTCTTGGGGTCGTTTGCCCCGGGCTTACCTGCCTGGGGCCCGGCATTCTTGGGGTCATCCGGGCCGGGCTTGCCGGTTTCGGGCGTCTTCGCGGCCTGGTCATTGGCACCGGGCGAGCCGCCGGCCTGCGGGCCCTCGGGCTTGCCTGGCTGGGGCTTGGCGTTGCTGGAGTCACCGGAGCCGGGTGGGCCTGGTTTGGCTCCGGGATTCTGGGGATCGTTCGGACCCGGCCTTGCGGCGGAACTGCCGGCGGCGTTGGGGTCGTTCGAGCCGGGCTTGGCGGCGTTGGGCTTGTTCGCGGCCGGGTCGTTCGAGCCCGGCTTGCCGCCGGACGGGGATCCCGGCTTCTTGCCGTCGGGTGTCGGGGAGCCTGGCTGGCCGGGATTTTCCTGACCTTGGCCACCTTCGGGCTTCGGGGCCCCCGACGGGGGAGCGGCGGCCTTGCCCACTTCGGGCTTGTCGGGATTCGCCGGCATGCCGTCGGGTCGGGCCGCCTCGGGTTTCTTGCCGCCGGCGGCCGGGCCCGGATCGCCGGGTTCTGGTTTCTTCACCTCGCCAGGCTTGGTGTCCGGTTTCGATCGGGATCCGCTGGGGCCATTCGAGTCGGGCTGGGATCCCCCCGTCTTGGGATCATTCGGCCCAGGCTTGCCGGCCTGGGACCTGGTGCCGGCCTGGTCGTTCGCGTTGGGCTGCGGTCCGGCATTCTTGGGGTCGTTTGGCCCGGGCTTACCCGGCGGGGACCCGGCATTCTTGGGGTCATCCGGGCCGGGCTTGCCGACTTCGGGCGTCTTCGCGGCCGGGTCACTGACGCCAGGCTGGCCGTCGGCCTGCGGGCCCTCCGACTTGCCCGTCTGCGGCTTGACCTTGTTGGGCTCCACGGACTCGTTCGACTTGGGAGTGGAGGGAGCGCCGTCGGGGCCCGCCCCCGGCGGGTTGCCGTTCGGCGGGGCGGGGTTCGGGTTGCCGGTGGTCGGCTTGGTGACCTCGGGCTTGCCAGGGTTGGCATTCTTGCCCTCGGGCTGGTTGCCGCCGGTCGCGCCGGGATCGGGCCGCTTGCCATCGGGCTTGTTCGCGCCCGGCTGGGATCCGCCCGAGGCCGGAGCGTTTGCGGGACGGCTCGAAGGGTTGGAGCCGGGCTCGGGCTTTGTAGGGGTCGGCTTCTCGGCGGTGGCCGGTTTGTCGGATGCGGTTTGCTGGCCGGCGGGGGTTGGATTGTTCGATCCGGGCGCGTTGCCTTCCGGCTTCTTCGGTTCAGGCTTGCCGGCGTTCGGCCCGTTCGGAGCGGCGTTGTCGCCCGGTTTGCCGGCAGCGGGCTGAGACGGGTTCGGACCGGAGGGCTCGGGGCGGGGCGATCCGGAGTCGGGCGAGCCCGGTGGGCGGGTCTCGGACTTATCAGTTTGTGGGTTGGTTTCGTTGGGCTTCCCGGGCTTGCTCGGGGCAGCGTCGGTCTGGGGGTTGCTCGGCGAAGGCGGAGCGGGCGGATTCGCCCCGGCGTTGGGAGCCCCGGTTTGCGGAACATTCGGATTGGGTGATCCGGGTTGAGGGGGTGCGGGTTTCGACGGTCCCTCGTTTTTCGGGCTGGTCGATGGGTTGCGAGGCTGCTCCGGTGGGGTCGAACTGGCCCGCGAAACTTGCGGCTGGGAGCCGGAGTTCCGATTACCGGCGGCGGGCGGCGTCGAGTTCGGGTTGCCTGGGGGGGGGGCCTGGGGCGGTGAATTGCCCGGGGCGGGGGAGACGTCGGCCGACCGGGCGCCGTTCTGCTGGCCGTTCCGCGGGTTGGGCTGCGGCGCCTGTCCCGGCGGTTGGTCCGGATTCGGGCCCTTCCCGGGCGGGGGCTGCTGGTCCTGGTTGGCAGGGTTGGTCGGCTGAGACGGGGGATCGAGTTGAGCGCGTTTGAACCGCTGGGCCAAGTCGTCGAGCCTCTTGATCTGATCGGGCGTCATCGGCTTTTCGGACTGGGGCTCGGCGGGCGGACGGTTCTCTTCCTTCGGGTCGTTAAAAGCGACCTGGCGGCCGGGCCGAGCCTCGTCGGGCGGATTGCCTGGCTGCCCGTCTTTGCGGGGTTGATGGTTGTCGGTGACCGGCTGGGCCTTGTCCTGGGTGCCCTTGGGCTGGTCCTCGGGCGGGGGCGGTGGGTTGTCCTTGCGGAGCTTATCCTCGGCCAAGGCCAGCGCGTCGGGCGGCAGGGGCTCGCCGATCTCGATGATCTGCTTCTCGGTCCGGGCCGAGTTCGACGAGGGGTCCTTGGTGTCGCGGGCGACCAGCCAGTATTCGACCTGCGTGCCGGGCTTCAGTTTCATCCCGGCGAGGTCGAGAACCTCGGTCGCGACGAACTTGCGCGGCGGGGTCTTGTTTTCGAGGAGGTCCTTGGAGAACAAGGGCTCGGAGCGCTGGGCGACGCTCAGGTTGAGGGACTCGACTCCGTAGTCGTCGCCGGCCTCGATCCCGAGGGCGACCTTGCCGTTGCTCGGCAGCTTGATCCGGGGGCCGGGGGTGACGAACCGGACCGAGGGCGGGGCGTCCTTGGTGGCGTGGATGTCGTAGACGACCGGGTCGGGGTTCATCTGGCCAGAGAGGGTCTGGAATTTGATCGTGTAAGAACCGTCGGACGCGACGTGGATCTTGCCGGACAGTTCGCGGGGGTCTTCGGGGTTCACGTCCATCCGGGTCTGGGCTTGCTTGCCGAAGTCGAGGTAGCCCGACCGGGCGGGCTGGTTGGTCCGGGCGTGGACGAAGACGTCGGTCCCCTCGATCGCGTCGATGGCGCCGCCGTCGACCTTCTCGCGATGGGGCGTGCCGGTGTAGGCGGGGAACTTGTAGTCGAGCGACACGCCGGTCACCATCGGCGCGGGGAGGACCCGGACCCGGTAGCGGCGTGACTCGGCGTCGCCGCCGGTCACATAATAGTCAATCCCCTGCTGGACGTTCCGGAGCGTGGTCTGCCAGGGGTCGGAGAGATTCGGGCCCGCGGCAAACTCCTGGGCCAGGAAGAAGTTCCCACCGTCGATGCTGTAGCGGAGCGACACTTTGGCGGGCCGGACACCCTTGGTCTCGACCGAGAACGGGACGTTCGACCCGGCCACGACCTCCGACAGCTCGACGTCGTCGCCCGGCTTGATCGAGTCGAGCCGGGTGTTGGTGGGCCGGACCACATCGGCCAGGAAGGCGCGCTTGGCCGATTCGAACAGGCTCTTGGGCGCCAGGGCATAGTAGATGAAGACCACCACGATGACGCCCATCAGGGCATACCAGGTGTGAAGGACCCGCCGCTGATTGACGACCGAATCGATCGCGATCCGCGTCAGGTCTCCGACGGCCTTGGCCTCGATCGCCCGGAGGGTCCGCCGGGGCAGCTCGTCGCGGTGCTTCCGGAGGTCCAGGTAGCTGATCAGGCTATTCTTGAACGCCGGGTCGGCGCCCTCGATCGTCTTGGCCGCGTAAAAACCGTTCACCCGGCCCAGCAGCGGCTTGAGGATCCGGAGGCCGGTGAAGGCCGCGCCGCCACCCATCCCGAGGAATAGCACGATCCGGCGGATCCAGATTGGCAAGCCGAAGGCGTGGTCGAGCACCACCTCGACAAACAGCACCGCCAGGGCCGCCGTCGCCAGGGTCAGCGAGGCGGTCAGGATGTCGGTCGTCTTGATCTTCGCCCGGGTCCGACTGAGCTGGTGGTCGATGAACTGTTCGTAATCCAGCATCTTGCCGTGCGACTGCGTGCCCGAAGCCATGGCGCGTGCTCCCTCGGCGATCGGCGGACCCGACGATGTGCGGCTCCCGTATTATACGCCCGCCGGGTCGAAACCGCCCGACAATCTTACGATTGTCCGTTGTAGTCACGTCGGGGCGGGCGATCCGGGACCTCAGCGGCCCGACATCTGGGCCTCCTGGACCATCCGGGGGGCGACGGTCGCCAGGGCCTCGCCGGACTTCGACTCGACCCGGGCGGTCGCGAAGTAGGCGTTGGGGGCGAAGTCGTCGACCGACCACGAGGCCACGGCCCGCGCGAACCCGGAGCCCCGGGGCCCGAACGGCTCGACGGCCGCCGGAACCGTCCGGACCACCTTGCCGTCGACGTCGTGGATCCGGACCTCGACTCCGCCCACCTGATCGGCGAATCCCGGCGGGATCGCGACGACGGCCCGGACCTGCGCCCGCTCGCCCTGGGTCCAGGGGGTCTCGACCCACATCGGGAACGTCGCCGGGCCGACCGTTGGCAGGTAGCCCGAATCGAATGACCGGACCAGTTCGACCTTGCCCAGCGAGGCCGGCTGCTGGACCGAGAGCGGCGATCCGTAGGCGAACGTCCGGTCGGTCCGCCCTCCGCCGTCGCCGCTGCAAAGCTCGGCGTCGACGGCGATCACGGCGCCGGGCTTCGGGGCGAACCCGGGGAAGTTGGCCCAGGGGAGCTTGAACTCGACCTCGGTGATCCCGCCCTCGGACGAACCGGCGATCTCGACCCCCTTGAGCTGGGCGTCGCTGGTGGCGATCCCCTGCCTCATTGCCCATCGGGGCTGGACCCTGGCCCCTTCGAAGGCCGTGTAATACAGGTGGATGGCGCCGGTCGACCAGTCCTTGCCCCGGAGGGCGTCGCCGGACCGGGCGTCGAAGTAGAACTCGACCGAATCGCCATTCCAGAGCGAGCCGAGGTTCCCGGGCGTGGCCGGCTTCTGGTCGAGCGCCCGGAGACCGATGTAGAACGCCTCGTCGTCCCACAGATAGAAGAACTGCGCCGCGCGATTGGCCAGGTTGCCGTGGGCGTGATGGACCGGGGTGCAGAATGCCCCCGACCATTCTTGGAGCTTGCCGTCGACGGACACCGGGCCGCTCGCCCGGACGACCAGGCCGCGGACGCCCTTGGCGAGCGGGACGGGCGGTTCGTCGGCCCTCGACCCGACGGGGACCGACAGGATCAGGGCCAACGCGGGCACCCAGGTTTTTCGCATCATCCGGCCTCGTTCGGGGGGATCGTCTCGGGTGGGTCCGGCCGATCCTACAACCCGTCCACGCCCCGATCAAGCGGCGAGGGCCGACTGACGGGCCGACCGGTGGGTCCGAGAATGATTGTGCGTCACCACCAAGGATCCGATCGGGTGGGGAGAGCCGGTCAATGGTCCTCCGAGGTTGGAACTGGAGGCCGGATGCCGATCCGACGATGGTCGGTCGAGGGTTGATCTGGGCCGGCGCGGTCGTGGCCATGGCGACCCTGATCGACCAGGTGGTCCGGATGAGTCGGATCGCGGTCTGGGTCACGTCCTGGATGGGCGGGCTTCCCGGCGGCACTCCGTGCGATGCCCGCGAGTGTGCAGGCCGCGCCCTGATGGCCACGATCCTGGCCCATGGGATCGCGCTCCAGGTCTTCCAGACGGTCCGGTTCTGGTAGGGCGGGCCGGCCGGGTTGAATTCCGGGCGGGTTGCGTAATAATCTGTGCGAAGACGATCAGGCGAAACGTGCCGGACCCGGACCCGATCGCGGCCGACTCGCCCCGATTCCCACCCTCGACCGTAGCTCGCCTCCGCTCGAAGCGATGCGCCGGGCGCCGCTGATGCGGCATGCCGACGACCGACCCCTCTTGCCCGACGAGAGCCCTGATGCGCCTCGCTTTCAGTACCAACGCATTCATGAAGTTCCCCTTCGAAGAGGCGGCGGCCCGGATTGCGGCGCTGGGCTACGAGGGTCTGGAGCTGATGGCGGACGTTCCCCACGCCTGGCCCTCGGGCTTGTTGGAGGGTCCCAAGCGGGCGATCCGCGAAGCGATGGAGCGGAACGGCCTGGCGTTCTCCAATGTCAACGCCTTCATGATGAATGCGATCAACGACCATCGCCAGCCGTATTGGTATCCATCTTACCTGGAGCCCGACGAAGGGTATCGCCGGGTCCGGATCGACCACACCCGGCGGGCGATCTCGCTCTGTGCCGAGTTGGGGGCGCCACACATCACGACCGAGCCGGGCGGGCCGCTGGGCCCCGGGCAGTCGAGGGACGGGGCGGTCGCCCTGTTTGTCGAGGGGCTCAAGCCGCTGGCCGAGCACGCCGAGCGGCTCGGCGTCCTGATCCTGATCGAGCCCGAGCCGGGGCTGTTGGTCGAGACGACTGACCAGTACCTCGAAGTCGCCGAGAAGGTCGGCTCCCCGGCGATCGGCCTGAACTTCGACGTGGGCCACGCCTTCTGCGTGGGCGAGGACATTCCCGGGGCGATCGCGCGACTCGCCCCTCAGATCCGCCATTACCACTTCGAGGACATCGCCGCATCGAGGGTCCACCACCACCTGGTCCCGGGCCAGGGGGCGATCGACTTCGCCGGGGTGGTCCGGGCGATCCGGGCGACCGGCTACGACGGCTGGCTGACGGTGGAGCTGTATCCGAACATCGACGACCCCGAATCCGCGGCCCGGGGGGCGATGGAAGTCCTCAAGCCGCTGGTCTCGCCCCCGAGGGTGGCCTGACCCCCATGGCGATCAAGCCCTACCTGCAACTGGTCCGCCTGCCCAACCTGTTCACCGCCGCCGCCGACAGCCTGGCCGGCTACCTCCTGGCCGTCGGCTCGCTGGCCGAGCCCGGCCGGTGGGCCCCGCTGGTGGCGGCCTCGGTGGCGACCTACGCCGGCGGTATCGTCCTGAACGACGTCTTCGACCACGCCATCGACCTCCGCGAACGACCCGGCCGCCCGATCCCCTCGGGCCGGGTCCCCCGAGGGCGGGCCGCGTGGCTTGGCGGGATCGCGCTGGTGATGGGTCCGTGCCTGGCGGCCCTCTCGGGGTCGGGCCCGAGCTTCCTCGTCGCCTTGCTCCTGGCGGGCTGCGTCCTGGGGTATGACGCCGGCCTGAAGCGCACCGTCCTCGGGCCCGAGGTGATGGGGACCTGCCGGGGCCTGAACCTCCTGCTGGGCCTGAGCCAGCCGCCCGGACTCGGCGGCCCGGCCGGGTGGCTGGTCGCCGGCTCCCTGGCGGTGTTCGTGGTCGGCGTGACCTGGATCAGCCGGTCGGAGGTGGAGTCGGGGAAGACTCGCGGGCTTCTCGCGGGCCTGGGATTGCAGGACCTCGCCCTGCTCGGACTGGTCGCCGCGCTGATCCGTCCCGATCGGTTCCCTTCGCCGGGCTCCTACCGGTCGCCCTTCGGCCCGGGCTCCGAGGGCCTGGTCGTGCTGGTGGCGGTCGCGATCGTCGTCAACCGCGCGGGCCTCCGGGCCTTCCGCCGCCCGGTCCCCGAGACGTTCCAGCGGGCGGTCAAGACGGGCGTGCTCGCGCTGGTCTGGCTCGACGTGGCCGCCGTGGCCGCCGTCCGCGGGCCTTCCGCCGCGCTCTGGGTGGCGGCCCTCTGGATCCCGGCGTTCGTGATCGGACGATGGCTCTACTCGACCTGATCGGTCTCGTCAGCGGATCGAGGTCCGGTGCCCCTCGGTTGGCCGCGACGGCTGCTTGAGAGTTCCGCGGATCGGGCGTGCTATAATCAGGGGATGGATGTCAGGCGGCGACGAGGTGCGGGGGCACGGCGCTCATGGCTGGACGGAACGGGCGACGCAGGCCCCGGCTCGGCTTCACGCTGATCGAGCTCCTGGTCGTGATCGCGATCATCGCCGTGATGGTGGCTCTCCTCCTGCCCGCCGTCCAGGGGGCCCGGGAAGCCGGCCGCCGGGCCCAATGCTCGAACAACCTCAAGCAGATCGGGCTGGCGCTGGCCAGTTACGAGTCGGCGGCCCGGTCGTATCCCCCCGGGGCGATCTATCACAACGCGGGCGACGGTGGCCCCAACGGTTGCTCGGGCCTGCACGCCTTGCGTGCCTTCGGCGCCTTCGCGATGATCCTCCCGCAGATGGAGCAATCGGCCGCGTACAACGCGATCAACTTCAACCTGGCCGCTGGCGGCCCCCGAGGGCTCTGGGGCGGTCTCCCCGCCGGGGCGATTAACTCGACGGGGCTGGGCTTCCGAGTCTCGGCCTACGTCTGCCCGAGCGATGCCCCCCAGACCCCGAGTATCGGCGATGGGAACGCCTACTCGCAGACGTCCTACGTCCCCTCGGGCGGGACCTGGAACGTCGTGGCCTACTACTCGGGCCCCGATTGCTGGCAACAGGACGCGGGGAACGGGGCCTTCGACGACGCCACCTCCTACCAGCCGGGCTCATTCACAGACGGCCTCTCGCAGACCCTCTTCGTCGGCGAGACCGCGCGATTCCGGAATGAGCCCGACCCGCAGATGAACCAGTGGTCCCGCCCGGGCTATTATCCGGTTTCCACGGCATTCGACCCCACCGGGAAGACCGTCCGCCCCCAGGGCTTCGCCTTCGAGGTCCCCCGGATCAACGCCCTGATGATGGCGGGCGACTACCCGGGCGGCAGCGCTGGACCGGGGATCTCCGGCGGGTCGCCCGGTGCCAACCCGCTACCCCCCGGGACCGCCTGGCCCGACACCTCCGACTACAAGGGCTGGCTCCAGAATCTCCCCCTTTACAAGGAGTACGGCCAGTGGGGGTTCCGGAGCCAGCACCCCGGCGGCGCGATATTCCTCTCAGGCGACGGCTCGGTCAAGTTCCTCAAGGACTCGATCGACCTGGCCACGTTCCGCGCCCTCGGAACCCGGGCCGGATGGGAAGTCGTCGGGGCGGAATATTGAGGGGATGATCGCATTCCGATCATCAACCATCGACCAGACCTCAGCAGCATCTCAACCCGCCTCAGGCCCCGGACGGTAACCGGGCCTCTTCCCGAGGCGTGAAGGCAAACCGAGGGCACTGGCCGAAGAAGGCCAGTGGATTGTCATGGACGAGCGCGCGAATGGTCGCCTCGTCGTGGCCCCGGGAGCGCATCTCGAAGATGAACTCCGGAACGGCCATCGGGTCGCTCTGGCCCCAATCGCCGGCCGAATTGACCAGGATCCGCTCGCTCCCGTAGAGTTCGACCAGGTCGGCGGCGCGGGCGGGGGTGCACTTGGTGGTCGGGTAGAGGGTCATCCCGACCCAGTGCCCCGCTTCCAGGGCCGGGCGGATCGTGTGTTCCTCGACGTGGTCGATGCAGACCCGCTCGGGCGGGATCCGCGAGTCGCCGCCCAGCATGTCGAGGATCATCCGGGTCCCCTGGTACTTGTCGGCCAAGTGTGGCGTGTGGACCAGGATCAGCTCCCGGTGCTTCGCCGCCAGGTCGAGGTGTTCGAGGAAGACGATCGCCTCGTTCTTCGTGTTCTTGTTCAAGCCGATCTCGCCGATCCCCAGGACGCTCGGGTCGTCCAGGAACTCGGGGATCATCGCGATGACCCGGCGGGAGAGCTCGACGTCCTCCGCCTCCTTGGCATTGATGCAGAGCCAGGTATGATGCGCCATCCCATAGAGCCCCGCCCGGTTCCGCTCGAACCCGACGAGCTGACGGAAGTAATCCCGGAACCCCTCGGGCCCCGATCGGTCGAACCCCGCCCAGAACGCCGGCTCGCTGACCAGGACGCACCCGGCCAGGGCCATCCGCTTGTAGTCGTCGGTCGTCCGGGAAACCATGTGGATGTGCGGGTCGATGTAGATCACGGCCTGGACCCTCGGTCGATGAAATCGGCGACGACGCCGTGACGGTCGATGTTGCGTCGGTCGCCTCAAGGACGAGCGCCGATCAGCCCGTTCTTGACCCGCCATTCGGGGTCGTATTCGAGCGAGAAAAGCCGCTGGACGGTCTCGGCCCGGCCGGGTCCGGGCTTCAGGAGGGCTTCGATGGCCTGCCGGAGCTGGGCGAGCCGCCGATCCGGGGTACGGTCTCCGGGGGCCCGGTCGAGGCGGTCGAGTGCCGCGGCCAGGTCCAGGATCCGACTCCGAGTCTCCAGAAAGTCGCGGTTGAGAACCTCGGCGACGTCGCGGGGCGTCGACATGGCGATTCGATCTCCGGCGGGCCTCGGCGAGTCTCGGTCGGTCGGGACTCTTGTAGGTTATTCCATTTAACAAGGCGACGCCAGGTCCGCCGCGGACCGCCCCGATCGTTGGCATTCACCAGGGATCCCGGCGCCGATTTCTCGGAGCGGTAGGAGGACCCGGGGAAGTCGTTCAAATTGTTAAGGTTCTCAGGGTTGTAGCAATTGCAAGGCGGCGATCGGGCTCGATCGGCTCAGAATCAGTGATCGATTGGATCGCGATTTGCCAGATCGTCCGTTCAGCCCCGACGGACCCTTGGTTCACCTCGGACCATTCTGGTATTGTGGGGATGTCGGGGCGGACGCGACGTTGGGATGGGCCGCGCCCGCGCGTCGCCCCCGGACTTTGAGGACTCCGACCATGCTGTTCCGCCCAATGTCGCGCGCCTGGCTCGCCGGCGCCGCCTCCTGCTTGATTCCACTCGGGCCCGGCCCGGCCCGGGCTGATATATTCTACGAGACGGGATCCGTCCCGACCGGCTCCGTCCTCGCCCTCCCGGGTTCGAGTTTCTTGGCCACCTCGTACGTCGTCCCGTCGGCTTACACCACGACATACCTGCCGACGTCCTCGGTCGTCTCCTCCGGCGAGGTTTTGACGTCGTCGTCGTCCTACGTCCCGGCTTACCGGTCGATCCGCTTCCGCCCCCGACGGTACTTCGAGCGGACGTCATACCTGGCCTCGCCGCGGTTCGTGATGGAGCCGACCTCGTACCTCACATCCACTTCGTACCTATCGCCGACCTCGTACCTGGTCCCCACCACCTTCGCCTCGACCTCGTACCTCTCGCCGACGTCGTACCTGATCGACTCCTCTCTGATCACGACCTCGGCATCCTCGGCCTGCTGCGAGACCGCCCTTGCGGCGCCCGGCCGGTCGACCACGGTCCGGCCCGCCAGCCCGGCCGGACCCGGGGGCGGCACCACGATTACCAGCGAGCCGGCGAACCCCGGCGGTCCTGCCCCCGAGCGTCGACCGTCGGGCACGGTGGAAGATGGGACGCCATCCTACGTCAATCCGCCCGTTCCGGCCGCGGCGGGCGCCCCGAGGTCGACCGCCCCGCCCCGGGCCGCGAGCCCGCTCGTCGAGCCCGACCCGATCACTCCCCCGCCGCCCACGACGCCCCCGGCACCGGCGGGATCCGGCGGGTCCGACGTCCAGGTCCCCGGGCCCGGGCAGATCGGCCCGCGGACTCAGGCCGAGGAGACCTCGCTCCGGAAGTCGCAGCGACCGACTTATGAGGTCCGGAACGTCCTCCGGGGCAAGGTCGTCGGCTTCGACTCCGGCCGTCCCGAGGAGGGCGTCTCCGTGATCCTGTCGAGCCGGACCAGTGGCTTCGCCGACCGGCCGGCCCTGACCGACGCCGATGGCGAGTTCAAGGTCTCGCTGCCCGACGGCGACTGGACCGTGAAGGTCAAGATGCCCAGCGGCGTCGTCTTCCCCGTCGGCCGCGATTCCCTGACCGCCAGCAACGGCCGGATCGTCGACGGCCTGGGCCGAAACGTCAAGGAATTCCTGATCACCCGATGACCGAGCCGAAGGAGTGAACCGCCAAACCCGCGGACCGACCACCCTCAGGGGCGGGCCCGATCGCTCGCCCTGGCTTCGCTTCGCCCCCACCGATGAACCTCCCACCGACCCCGGCCCGGATCTGCCAGGTTCTGAGCCACTATCACCCGGTCGCCAGCGGGGCCGAGCGTCAGGCCCTGGCGCAGGGGTCCGAGCTGGTCCGTCGGGGGCACCGGGTCCATGTCGTCACCCGGGCCATCGCCGGCCGGGCGGCCGACGAGACCATTGACGGCGTCCTCGTCCACCGGTGGATCCGGCCGGTCTCGCTTGGCCCGATCTTCGGCCTCTCGTTCGTCGCCAGCCTGGTCAGGGCGCTCCGCCGGCTCCGGCCCGAGTACGACCTGATCCACACCCACCAGGCGCTCTGGGAGGCGATCGGGGTCGGGCTGGGCCGTCGGTTTTTGGGCGGAGTTCCGACCCTGATCCAGCCCGCCAGCTCCGGCTTTTACGGGGAGGCCCAGGAGCTGGCCCGGACCCGGGGTGCCCCGACTCTCCGCCGGGCGATCCTCCGGAACACCGGGTTCGCGGCGATCTCCGGAGAGATCGAGCGTGAGTGGCTCGCCCTGGGCGTCCCTCCCGACCGGATGGTCCGGACCGCCAGCGGCGTCGACGTCCGCCATTTCCGCCCCGGGCCCGCCGACCCCTCGGTCGAGGCGACACTTCCTCCGCCTCCCCGGGTCGTCTTCACCGGCCGGCTCCATCGCCAGAAAAACCTGGACCTGCTCTTCCATGTCTGGCCCGAGGTCGCCGCCCGGACCGGGGCCGCGCTGGTCCTGGTCGGGCAGGGGCCCGAGCGCGACCACCTGGAGGCCCTCGCCCGGAAACTGGGCGTCGACAACCGGTCCGTCCACTTCGCCGGGGCCGTCCCCGACCCCGCCGATTACCTCCGGGCCGCCGATGCCTTCGCCCTCCCGAGCCTCGCCGAGGGGATGAGCAACTCGCTCCTGGAGGCGATGGCCACCGGCCTTCCCTGCCTGGCCTCCCGGATCGGCGGCAATACGGACCTCCTCGGGCCGGGAACGGGCCTCCTCCTCCCGCCCGATCCTGGCGTCTGGGCCGGGGCGCTGATCCAGGTTCTCACCGAGCCGGACCTTGCCCGTGGTCTTGGCGCCGCGGCCCGCCTCCGGATCGAAGCCAGTTTCTCCCTCGATGTCGTCGTCGATCGCTACCAGTCCCTCTATCGCCGGCTGATCCTCGGTCAGTCGATCCGGTTCGACGGATCTGGCCTCGATCCGTCAGGACCGCCCCGATCCTCGAATCCGGCGGATCCGGGCGGTCACTTGCGAGTGTGAGGGATTGCCTTCAAGTCAACACGGACCATGTTCAGGTCAGGCATCCATCGAGGAATCGCACCATGTGGCCCGCGTTGATTTCACCGTCCCTGTCAACCATCCCCTGCGGCCGATTGTCCGCGCCGATCGTCCTGGCTCACGGGCTCCTGGGATTCCGCCGGATCGGCCTGGGGCCGGTGACGCTGGCATGGTATTTCCGCGAGATTCCTGGGATCCTCCGGGCGGCCGGTAATCGGGTCCTCGTGACCCGGGTTCATCCCACGGCGGGGTCCGAGCGTCGGGCGAAGATGCTGGGCGAGCAGATCCTCGCCTCCTTCCCCGACGAGCCAGTCCACCTGATCGGTCATAGCATGGGCGGGCTCGACGCCCGGGCGCTGGTGGCGGACCGGTCGTGGGAGGGCCGGATCCTGAGTCTGACCACCATCGCCACGCCGCACCTGGGCTCGGGAATCGCCGACTTCGCCAAGCTCCGGGTGGGCCGGATCTTTCACTTGCTGGAACACCTGGGCGTGGACCACCGGGGCTTCCTGGACGTGACCCCAGGCTCGGCGGCCGAATTTCACCGCCGGACCCCCGCCCCCGGCTGGCTCCCGACCTTCAGCGTGGCCGGCGACCCCCCGGCCGATGAGGTCTGCTGGCCCCTCCGACGGCTCCACGCCGCCCTCGGAGAGCTGGAAGGGCCCAACGACGGCCTCGTTTCGGTCCGGTCCGCCACCGCCTTCGGCTCGGACCTGCCGAGCTGGCCGGTTGACCACTTCCGCCAGATGAATTGGCTCCCTCCCGAAGGTAACGGCCATCCCGACGCCCACGTCGCCCGGCTCTACGCCGACGTCGTCGAGAATCTGGCCGGGCTCGAATTTGAGCAGGACGACCGGACCCGGTGACGATCTCCTTCGGCCGGACCCGCTCGGCCCCAGCCTGATCGCGGCGACCGGGCCCACGGCCCGGCTCGCACGTCGACGGCGACGACGAGGGCCCACAAACTTGCGGTCATTTAGACTCAACTCTATTCTCGGCCGGGCAGATCGTGCATAAGATAGGAAGCCCTCGACGGGCTCGCCAAGAACCGACGGCCCTACCCCCCGCCTCCGATTCCGATCCTCATCCGAGAGTCCAATCTTGCGACGCCCGCCTCGAGCCTGGCCGGAATCGCCTTCGGTGTGGGCCGGTCGATGGAGCCTCCGGTCGCCCGGGTGCGGATGATGAGGTCACCCTCGCTGATTCCTGGGCGGAGGGCGGAGGACGCTTCGGACCCGGAGGGCCGGCGACCGAGGGCCGGTCCGGGGCGGTGGGGATCGGAGTTGTTTCGTGCCCATCAACCCGCGGATGAACGCCAGCCGTGTCAAACACCCTGAATGAAGCCGACGGGGAGTCGCCGAGGCTGCTGATCTCGCTGGCGACCTACAACGAGGCGGGCAACCTACGCGAACTGGTCGATGAGATCCGGAAGTATGCCCCCCGGTCCTCGATCCTGGTCATTGACGACAATTCCCCCGACGGGACCGGGCGGATCGCCGAGGAACTCCGGGCAACTTTACCCGAGATCCACGTGATCCACCGGGCGGGCAAGCTCGGCCTGGGCACGGCGACCCTGGAGGCGATGCGATTCGCGGTGGCCCGCGGCTTCGACCTGCTCCTGAACCTCGACGCCGACTTCAGCCACCCGCCCCGGTTCATCCCCGCGCTCCTGGCCGGGATGCGCGACCACGACGTGATGATCGGCTCGCGCTACGTCGAGGGGGGCGGGGTCGAAGGAGGATTCAACTTCAAGCGCAAGTTGATGAGCACATCGATCAACTGGTACGCCCGGCTCCTGCTCGGCCTGAGGACCCGCGACAACAGCGGGTCCTTCCGGTGCTACCGGGTTTCCAAGCTGGCCCAGGTCGACCTGGACCGCGTCCGCTCGCGTGGCTACTCCTATTTGGAGGAGATCCTCTACCTCTGCCGGACCATCGGCTGCCGGTTCGGGGAGACGCCGATCCTGTTCGAGAACCGCCGCGCCGGGGTCTCCAAGATCAACATGCGCGAGGCGTTGGTCGCGGTCTGGGTGATCTTCCGGCTCGGGCTCGCGCGGCTCTGGGCGGGCGACCCGACCGCCGGACCGGCCCCCAGTCCGGTCGAGGAGGAGGGTCCCCCGCCAGCCCGGTCCCGGGACCTGGCGGCCTTCCTGGTCTGCGTCCTGGTGGGCTCGCTGCTGGGGATCATGCCCAACCTGTATTTCTGGCCGAAGCTGGGCGGGCCCTATTGCCTGTACGACGATGACGTCACCGTATACACCCCGTTCGCGGCGACGGCTTATTACGACGGCGCGTCGCATTTCGCCGACTCGTTCAGCGTCTCCGGCGACGCCACGCATTACCCGCCGGCGGTCTTCATCCCCGCGGGCGTCGCCGCCCGGGTCCTGGGGCTCGGCCCGCTCGGGATCAACCTGCTCTGGCGACTCTTCGCGGGGTTCGGGCTCTCGGGGAGTCTGTACCTGATCCTCCGCCAGTTCCTCGGCCGCCCGTGGCTGGCCTCGTCGCTCGCCATGTTCCTCGTGGCCGACATTGGCAACTTCCCCCGCCATCCGTTCTACAAGCAGGTCGTGGCCTTCTTCCAAACGTTCGTCGGCCCGATCCCGGGCTTCGCCGACTACTTCCACTCCGGCCACGTCGAGCTCCACCAGCACTTCCGGATCATCAACCCGGGCGTGAGCCTCCCGTTCCTCTGGTTCCACATCTACCTTTTGATGCGGGCCCGCGATCGCCCGACGGCGGGCCGGGTGGTCGCCTCGGGGGTGAGCTTCGGGGTCCTGTTCTACATCTACTTCTATTACTGGACGGCCGCCGGGCTCGCCCTGCTGCTGGGCCTCCTGGTCGACGTTGGTCGCCGCCGGGTCTACTGGCAGAGCGGGTGGATCGGCGTGGTGGTCGGCCTCCCCTCGCTGATCTCCAGCGCCGCCCTCAAGCGTAATGCCGACCCGAGCTGGGCGGTCCGGAATACCCTGTTCGCGAAGATCCCGAGGACCAGGGACCTCTCGCTCCCCAAGTTCAGCCTGATCTTCCTCCTGCCCGCGCTGCCCTGGATCTGGACCCGCCGGCGATCGCTGCTCCCCCTCTTGCTGCTGATGATCTCCTCGATCCTTCTGAGGAATCACCATCTGGTCACCGGCCTGGACACGGCGAGCTACCATTGGGAATGGTTCCTCCTGGACCGGACTCTTCCGCTGTTCGTGGTCGCCTTGATGGCCGACTTCGTCGTCCGGAACGTCCGCCTGGGCCGGCGGACCGTCGGGGTCCTGGCCGTCCTGCTCACGGCCTACGTCGGCATGGCCTTCCAGATCCGGGCCCATCAGGCCGAGGCCGCCGCGGGGTGGCAGATGGCGATCTACCGCGATTACGCCGCCCAGCGGGAGGCGCCGGGAATCGCCCGGCTCCGCCCCAATGCGACGGTCGCCGGCGACTGGATGTTCGTCAACCTGGCGGCGATCCTGGAGAACCAGAGGCCGCTGGCGGGCAACTACCTCGGCCTTGGCCTCAAGATCAGCGAAGATGACATCGACGAGCGGGTGGCCCTGGATACGTTCCTGACCGGGCTGGGCCGGTCGGATATCGAATCGAAGGCCAGCACATTTTTTCCCAAGGACCCGGCCCACGTGGCCTTCCGGCTGGAGGACTACGACCGGATCGCCCGCGACCCGGCCCCCGCAATCGAGCGGTGGAACGTCCGCCACGTCGCCCTCCCCATCGCGAAGGCTCCCCCGGATTATCTCGTCCGGAGTCCCGAGTGGAAGGTTCTCCAGGATGGCCCGACCTGGAAGATCTGGGAGCGGAAGTGAGGCCGCGACCCCGCCCGGGCCAGCCTCCCGCGACCACTCTCGACGGTTCTCCTCCCGGGGTCGAACCCGCTTCGAGGCACCACCACAAATCGGCCGGCGCCCGGTAATCCGGCACCAGACCCGAGGACGCCCGGCCCACTCAGGGCCGGGCGTCCGCTCCTTTTCGAAGAGGTAGCCATTCACACCCTGGGAACAGCGTAAAAACAGGGGGCTCTCAAATCATACAGAATCATAAACGTCCTGAAAGATGACGATTTCACTCATCTTACGCTTCTGATCGTCCAGGTTGTACAGTAAGGACCCTCGATTTCACGAAGAAAACTGGCCTTGACTGTTCACTACCTGGATCTGGTACTGCCGGGGTCTGAACGGCTACACCACGACTTCCAGACCGTCGAAAGGCGATGCCTCGTCTGGTCGCGCCCCGAGCAGCCGGTCGGGCTGGCCTTCAACCGGATCAAGGACGCGATCCACCGAGGGTTCGCCGACCGGCTGCATTTCGTCCGGTTCGAGGATTTGACCCGGTCGCCGGAAGAAACGATCCGGGCCGCCTACGAGTTCCTGGGCGAGCCCCGGTTCGGGCACGACTTCGAACGCACCGTCCAGGTCACCTCGGAGAACGACCGGGCCTTCGGCTTCCGAGACCTCCACACGATCCGGGTCAAGGTCGAGCCGGTCCCCTCCCAATGGACCCAATACCTGCGCGAGGTCGCCCACCGCTACGCGGGTCAGGAATTCTGGTGACGCCCGACCAGGCTTGCCGATTCGCCGATGTCCCGCCTATCCTGTAGAGGAGGACCAGGCGGTCCGAAAGCGACCGGGATCGTCGAAGGTGGTGAGCGATGGGCGGCAGGGTCGTGCTGGCGATGAGCGGGGGCGTGGATAGCTCGGTGGCCGCGCACCTGCTCCAGCAGGAGGGTTACGAGGTCATCGGCCTGTTCATGCGGACCGGCGCCCATGGCGACGACCGGGAACGCCGGGCCAGGACCTGTTGCAGCGCCGTCGACGCCGACGACGCCCGGGCCGTGGCCGACCGGCTCGACATCCCGTTCTACGCCCTCGACTTCGAGCGTGACTTCGGCCGGATCATGGACCGGTTCGCGGACGAGTACGCCGCCGGCCGGACCCCCAACCCCTGCGTCCTCTGCAACTCCTGGCTCAAGTTCGGCAAGCTCTGGGCCTATGGCCGCCAGGTCGGGGCCGACTTCGTGGCCACCGGCCATTACGCCCGGAGGGCGACCGACCCCGAGGGTCGGGCCCGGATCTCCCGGGGGCTCGACCCCGCCAAGGACCAGTCTTACGTCCTGTTCGAGCTCCACCGCGAGACCCTCCCGCACGTCCTCCTTCCCGTCGGCGGCCACACCAAGGCCGAAATCCGGACGATCGCCCGAGACCTTGGACTGCCCGTCCACGACAAGCCTGACAGCCAGGAGATCTGCTTCATCCCCGATGACGACTACCTCAGTTTCGTCCGCAAGCGGCGGCCCGGGCTCGACTCCGCCGGCCCGATCGTTGATGAGGACGGCGCGACGCTCGGTCACCACGAGGGAATCGAGGGATTCACCATCGGCCAGCGCCGGGGCCTGGGAATCGCGGTCGGGGAGCCCCGCTACGTGGTCCAGATCGAGCCGAGCAGCCGGACGGTGACGGTCGGCCGCCGGTCCGCGCTCGACAAGCCGGGGCTGGAGGCATCCCGGTTCCACTGGCACGTCGACCCGCCGGAAGGCATCACTCCCTGCCTGGCCCAGATCCGGGCGAAGCACCGCGCGGTCCTCGCCACCGTGGAGCCCCTGGGCGACGGCCGGGTTCGAGTCGTCTTCGAACAGCCCCAGACGGCCGTCACGCCCGGGCAGGTCGTGGCGGTCTACCAGGGCGAGTACCTGATGGGCGGCGGCTGGATCGATCGCGCCCTGGACGCGATCTGAAGGGTGACCTGCGTTCCTCGACCCTTCTCCATCTCATCGAGGGTTCCGAACGGTCTGAGTTTCCGCGACCCGGGGGGCATTTGTCCGATGGTGACGGTGGGCATGTACTACGATGTCGTCCCGGGGCAGGGGCCGGCGTTCCAGGCCAAGTTCGAGGCCGTGGTCGAGGCGCTCCGGGGCGCCGAGGGGCACACATCGAGTTTCCTCTATCAACGGGTGGACGACCCCGACTCGTTCGCGATCCTCAGCGAGTGGTCCGATGCCGAAGCCTTCCACGGCTTCATCCGATCGGACGCCTTCCGCGAGGTCACCGCCTGGGGCCGGGCCACGGCGCTCCGGAACCCTCCCCGCCATAAAATTTACCCCCGCTCCGAGGATCTCGGGCGTCCGTCCTGACCCTTCCATCCGGCAGACCCGGCCGGGCCAGGTCGGAGATCGGCTCCCGAGGGGAAACCGCCGGACCGATTTCCCGAAGGTTCTTCCAGGCATCATCCCGACCGATCGAGTTTGACGAGATCGGCCGATTCCTTTAAATTGACACCCGGCAACGCGCCAGGAGTGGTTGCCCACGCCCGAATCAACATGGATGTCCCGCCGGACCTCGCCCGCCCCGATCCCGCTTCTTCGTCCCGCACCCTGAGCTAGACCTTTCGAGTAGGTCCGAATTGCCCGGGGCCGTTGTCGATAACGGCGTGCCCGGGATCTCTCGGGCCTCCCGGCTCCGGGGCTTGACCACCGGCCGACATTTTGGGGAGCCTCGCAGCCCATGGCCCGACTCAGCCTGATCGTCCTCCGCGAGCCCGGGGTCGCCTGGCCGTCCGATCGCGTCGCCGCCTGCCGGGCCGGCCTGGAAGAGCAGGGGCACGACGTCGAGGTCCTGGCGGTGGCCGACCCCTCGTCCCGTCCGATTCCCGGACGTGAGGAGCCCTGGTCCGAGCCCATGCTGGCCCGGGCCCCGGGGCTCTCCGAATCCGCCGTCGCCGGCCTCAGGGCCTCGGGTGGGGACCTCCTGGTCCTCCTGGACCTGGCCATGGAATACGCCCCCGAGGATGTCCTGGCCGTCGCCGACCGCCTGGCCTCGGGCGAGGCCGCGATGGTCGTGGCCAGCCGCCCCGGGCGCTGGGGAGGCCCGCTGGCCCTCCGGTTCCTGGGGACCAGCGACCCGACCTCCGGGCTGATCGGGCTGACCCGGGCCGTGGCCGAGGAGGCCGACGACTTTTTCGCCCCGGTGGGCTCCCGGTTCGCGCTGGAACTGCTCGCGCGGGTCGGCGGTCGCCGGGTCGAAGTGCCCGTGAGCCGAAAGGTGGGAGGGGGGGGGACCTCGGACCTCCTGGGCGACCTCCGCCAGGTCAAGAGGCTGGCCGACGACCGGTTCGGCAACGTGTCGCGGCTCCTCCAGTTCTGCTTCGTGGGCGCCTCGGGGATGGTGGTCGACTTGTCCTGCTACGCCCTGTTCCAGAAGGTCTTCGGGGGGACTCCGCTGGCCGGGATGGAGGCCCCGATGGTGGGCGGAGCCCTGGCCCTGGCCGTCGCCCGGGTCCTGGCGGTCGCGACGGCCTTGACCTGGAACTTCTCGCTCAACCGCCGGCTGACCTTCAGCGACGCCCAACGGGGCTCGATCGGGCTCCAGTTCTTCCGCTACGTCTTGAGCAACCTGCTCGGGATCGGCGTGAGCCTGACCTTGAGTCTGGCGCTGCCAAACCACCTCGGGTTCTTCCGGGATCACCGACTGGCGGCGGCCGTGGTCGGGATCGTGGCGGCGACGGGGATCAGTTTCTCGATGGCCCGCTGGTTCGTCTTCGGCCAGAAGCCCGCCACCGAGTGCCCCGTCGCCCCTCGCCGGAGCCGCCGGTGCACCGGGCTCCGGCTCCATCCCCGGGCTCGGAGCCCCCGACCCGAGGCGGCGGAGGTCGGGGCGACCGGACGGGTCTGATCCCTCTCGTCGGGGAAAATGGCCCCCTCGGCAATTTTATGGGCGGAAAAGGCGCATCGAGGCATCGCGGCGCCTTAGATTCCTCTCCGGACGAGCCCCCGGGCGTGGCCGAAACCTCGGCGACCGGCCCCGGCGCGACCGGATCGAATCGCCGAGGACCCTCGGACGGTCCCGGCCCTCGAATGAGGAGCGTACCGCACCATGGATACCCGCATCACCCGTCACCAGGACGCTCCGGCCCCCAACCCCGCCGAGTCCGAGGGCCGCGAATGGATTAACCGCAAGGCCACCGCCCAGGCCCTCCGCGCGGCCTCCGCCCGGAACACCAGCGGACGCCGCCGGTTCGTCGATCCCACCACCTGCGATCGCGACTACTCGCTGGCCGAGCGTGAGTTCATGCAGGCCATGCACGACTACAAGCACCGGAGCGGCCGGATGTTTCCGACCTGGAGCGAGGTCCTCGAAGTCCTCCACGAACTCGGCTACGAGAAGCCCGAAGCCGCCGAGGAATTCCCCCTGCCGATCGCCCGGCACGCCTGAGAACTCGCCCCGATCGGCGTTGACACGGGGACCATAACCGCCTATCTTGCCCTGACTCCGTTCGTTGGTCAGCGGTTTCGATCTCAAGCCCGTTGTTCGTCACCATGAGCGTTCGCACCCGATTCGCGCCCAGCCCCACCGGCTTCCTCCACATCGGCGGGGTCCGGACGGCCCTCTTCAACTGGCTCCTGGCCCGGCACTCCGGCGGCCAGTTCGTCCTCCGGATCGACGACACCGACCAGCAGCGCCACGTCGCGGACGCCCTCTCGCGGATCCTCGACGGCTTCCGCTGGATGGGGATGGATTGGGACGAGGGGCCCGAGGTCGGCGGGCCGTTCGGGCCCTACTTCCAGTCGGAAAGGTCCACGAGCTACGCCCGGGCCGCCGCCTCGCTGGTGGCCTCCGGGCACGCCTACCGCGACTACTCGACCCAGGCCGAGCGTGACGCCGATCGCGAGGCCCAGAAGTCGCACAAGCTCGCCTACCGCTTCCGAGAGAAGCCCGTCTCGGACGCCCAAAGCGCCCGGTTCGAGGCCGAGGGCCGCCCCTTCGGCCTCCGGTTCCGCGTCCCCCTGGGCCGGCCGCTGGTCGTCCACGACCTGATCAAGGGCGACGTCGAGATGAAGTCCGACGACATCGGCGACTTCGTCATCGTCCGCCCCGACGGGATGCCGCTGTACAATTTCGCCAGCGTCGTCGACGACGCCGAGATGAAGATCACCCACGTCGTCCGGGCCGACGAACACCTGACCAACACCTTCTCGCAGCTCCTGATCTTCGAGGCGCTTGGGGCCGAGCTGCCCGCCTTCGCCCACGTCCCGTTTGTCGCCGAGGTCGGCTCCAAGGTCAAGCTCTCCAAGCGGAAGACCGACGAGTACGCCGCCCGAGGGATCCTCGTCCTCCTGAATCAGTACGTCGAGAAGGGCTACCTGCCCGACGCGATGATGAATTACCTGGCCCGGCTGGGCTGGAGCCTCGACGCCAGCCAGGAGATCTTTACCCGCGGTGAGCTGGTCGAGAAGTTCACCATCGACCGGGTCAACAGCTCTCCCGCCAGCCACGACCCCGACAAGCTGTTCTGGATCCAGGGCGAATGGATGAAGAGCCTCTCCACCGAGGCGAAGGTCGACGCCGTGATCCCCTACCTGGCCCGCGAGGGGCTCGCCCCCGACCCCGGATCGGTCGGGTTCCGCGAGCGGGTCGCCGCCGTGGTCGAGGCGCTGGGTGACCGGCTCAAGGTGTTCTCCGACATCCTCACCCTCGGCCGCTACTTCTTCACTGACGCCCTGAAGCACGACCCCGACGCCGTGAAGAAGAGGCTGAAGAGGGACGGCGTGCCGACGCTCCTGGCCGAACTCGACGGGGTCCTCGCTACCACCGATCCCTACGACCTGGCGAGCCTGGAGCAGGCCGTCCACGACTACGCCCAGTCGCACGGCCACCCGATGGGGCAGGTGGTCAACCCGCTCCGGGTGGCGACGACGGGGCAGGGAGTCGGCCCCGGCCTCTACGACTGCCTGGTGATCCTCGGCCGCGACTCTTGCCGGGCCCGGATCGCCGCGACCCTGGCCATGCTCCGGGCCGGGACCCCCGCCTGAACCCTCCGCCAGGATGGATCGAGCCCCGATGTCGAAGAAGTCGCGGCGGAAGGCCGAAGCCAGCCCCAAGCCCGAGCCCCCGGCCGCGGTCGAGGCCCTCAAGCGGCGCCGGAACCGCCGCCTGATGTTCGTTGGCCTGATCGCGCTGTCGTTCCCCTTGCTCGAAGGGATCGCCTACCGCTTCCGGGCGATCACGATGACGATCGACAACCGATCGAACGGCCCGATCACCGGGGTCAAGCTCACCTACTCCGGCGGTTCGATCGAGGAGGCCGAGATCAAGCCCGGCGGCTCGATCACCCGGGTCACCCGCCCCGACTTCACCTTCAGCGGCCCCGAGTTCTCCACCTACCGCCTCGCGATCCAGTTCACCACGGCCGACGGCGCGATGATCCGCCAGTCGGGCCGGGCCGGGGCGCTCGACTATTCGGCCCACGAGAAGTACCTCGTGGAGATGGTCCCGGTCGAGGGCCAGGTCCAGATCAAACACGCGACTTCGCCCGGCTTCCCGCTCGGGACGATCCGCGACATCCTGACGGGGTTAGGCATCGGCTGAGGGCCAACCTGTCTGGGAGATGGCGTGAGCTCGTCGCCAGCGTCTTCCTTCTCTCGCTCGATTCTTGTTAAGGTCATGATAGATCAACCAGGCTGGGGGATCGATGACATTCCGAACCTTGGAAGCCGTGATTGATGAGCAAGGGATCGTTCGATTCACCGAACCGATCCAGCTCCCCTCCGGTCGGAAGGTTCTGGTGACGATCCTCGATGAGTTCGCCGCCCTCTCGAAAGCCGGTGAGACGGCTTTGCTGAGCGAACCGGCCCTCTCGGATTGGACTCGCCCCGAGGAAGACGAGGCGTGGCCCCCCTTCAGCAGGCTCCGGAGTCCTCATCCATTTCCCGTTCTCGGACCTGCCCCAAACGAAATTGCGCCCGGCTCTAGTAGTCCGCCAAGCTTATTTTGCAGAGCCAATTCCCGGTCTTGCTGCCAAAGTGGCAGATTTTCAGTCGGCAGAATAAGGTTGGTGGACCAGTAGCCTTTGGCTGGGGTGGCCATCGAATCGGTCCCCTTCAGGAACGTCCCATGCTGCCCCGCGTCTCGCTCAGCCGACTCTTGGCCGTCGTCGCGTTCTTCGGGGTCGCCTTCGCCGCCCTACGCCTCGCTACCCCAGTGTTAGCAAGTGCCGTCTACAGCCTGGCCGTGCTGGTGCTTGCAACGGCCCTCCTGCAAGGAATCGCCCGCCGAGAAATGGGTTGGACTGGTTTCGGCCTGTTCGGATTGGTCTACCTTCACTTCAGCCTCTTCGCCAGCCCACCGCTTCTCACGGGCTATTTCCTGGAATCCTTTGGTTCGGTAAACCTCGGCTTCAGCACGAATATGACTTTCTTTTCCCCGTACTCGTCCGCGTTGTTGCCACCAGACTCAAGCCGCCTCCATGTCGCCCATTCGTTGCTGGCTGTTTTCTTCGGTTTCATGGGTGCCATGTTGGGCCGATTCTTCGCCGTGCGTAGCGAGGCGGCCCGATAACTGAAGCTGAGTGGCTGTTCAGCAAAGACCCGACCTTGATGGTGGAATTCCTCCGTGGCAAGGGCTGTGAACGGAAGCTGAGGCTGTTCGCCGTCGCGTGCTGCCGACGACATTGGCCCCTTTTCCGAGAAGCGGCGGTCAGAAGGGCCGTGGAAGCCGCCGAGTCCTATGCGGATGGACTGATAGACAGGAGGGAGAGGCGTCTAGTAATCCGCCAAGCTTATTTTGCAGAGCCAATTCCCGGTCTTGCTGCCAAAGTGGTAGATTTTCAGTCGGCAGAATAAGGTTGGTGGACCACTAGTCCTCGCGGATCTCGGGTTCGGCGATCTGATCCTCCGCCAGATCAAGAGCAACGCATTCTCGCTGGACGCCAACATCAACCTCCTTCAAGCCAGTCAACAGTCTTGAGAGACCTCGTCCATGCGCATCGTCGTCACCGGATCGATCGCCTTCGATTACGTCATGGTCTTCCCGGGGAACTTCCAGGACCACATCCTCCCCGAGAAGATGCACATCCTGAGCGTGTCGTTCCTGGTCGACTCGATGAAGCGGGAGCGGGGCGGCACGGCCCCCAACATCGCCTACAGTCTGGCCCTGCTCGGCGAGCGGCCCGAGGTCGTCGGGACGGTCGGGGATGACTTCGCCGACTATCGCACGTGGCTGGAGGGGAAGGGCGTCGGGACCAGCGGGATCAAGGTCATCGGCGGCGACTTCACCGCCTCGTGCTTCATCAACACCGACTTGAAGCACAACCAGATCACCGCCTTCTACCCGGGGGCGATGAAGCAGGCGGCTACCTGCAAGCTCGAAGGCACGGGGCTGACCCGTGACGACCTCGTCCTGATTGCTCCCAACGCCCCCGACGCGATGGCGGCCCACGCCGAGGAATGCACCCGGGTGGGGATTCCCTACCTGTATGATCCCTCGATGCAGGCCCCCCGGATGACCGGCGAGGAGCTTGAGGCGGGATTCCGGGGAGCGAGGATCCTCACCGGCAACGACTACGAATTCGGCATGATGTCCGAGAAGCTCGGGGTCACCGAGGCGGCCCTCCGCCGACGGGTCCCGATCACCGTCGTCACCAAGGGCAAGGCCGGGGCCCTCGTCACCGTCGAGGGGCAGGAGTACGAGATCCCGCCGGCCAGCCCGACGGCCGTGGTCGACCCCACGGGCGCCGGCGACGCCTACCGCGCGGGGTTCGTCAAGGGGATGGCCCGGGGCTTCTCCTGGCCGGTCGTCGGTCGGCTCGGGGCGCTCTCGGCCGTCTACGCCATCGAGCACGCCGGGACGCAGCATCATTACTACACGATCCCCGAGTTCGTCGACCGCTACCGATCCAACTTCGGGCCGTCCGACGAGGTGGATTCGCTCCTCGACGGCGTCACCGTCGCCTGATTTCGCGGGCCCGCGCGGACCGTCGCTTCCCGAGGCCCATCCATGCCTAGCACCTCGCGAACCTTCCTCGCCCTGCCGATCCCGCTGACCCAGCGGACCCGCCTGGGCCGGCTCCAGGGGCTGATCGCCCCCGATATTCCCGGGGCCCAGTGGGTCGAGCCCGCGCTGTTCCACCTCACGCTCGCCTTCCTCGGCGACATCCCCGACGTCGACATCGCCCGGGTCTGCCGGGCCGTGACCGAGGCTTCGGCCGGGTTCGAGCCGATCACGCTCAACTTGCAGTCCCTCGGCGTCTTCCCCGATCTCGCCCGGCCCCGGGTGGTCTGGGTCGGCGTGACCGGCCCCGGCCTCGAAGCCCTGGCCCCGCTCAGTCAGGCCGTCGCCGGCGCCGCCGCCGAGGCCGGCTATCCGCCCGATGACGACCGCTTCCACCCCCATGTCACCCTCGGGCGGGTCAAGGCGAAGAAGGGTCAGGAGATCGACATGGCCCGGCTGATCCCCCATTACCGGAGTTGGGCCGCCGGAGTCTTCACCGCCACCGAAGTCCTCGCCTACGCCTCCACCCTCGCCCCCGAAGGCCCCACCTACATGACCCTGGCCCGGGCCCCGCTCCGGGGCGAGAATGGTAGACCGGTCGCTTGACGAGCCGCCGGAATCCGTGGTAGACTAGTGGCCTAACGTACAGATTCGGGACTCTGACCGGAGACGCTCGCCGTGGCCAAGAAACAGGCGGTCGAGACCAACGGCAAGGCGCAGACGGCCGACGAACGCGCCCTGAACCACGCGATCAGCTCGATCGAGAAGGCGTTCGGCGCCGGGGCGATCATGAAGCTGGGCGAGGCCTCGGCGCTGGAGGTCGAGGGGATCTCGACCGGGGCGATCTCGCTCGACCTGGCCCTGGGCGGGCGCGGGCTCCCCAAGGGGCGGATCGTCGAGCTGTTCGGGCCCGAGTCCAGCGGCAAGACGACGATCGCGCTGCACGCGATCGCCAATGCCCAGAAGAACGGCGGCGTGGCCGCGTTCATCGACGCCGAGCACGCGCTGGACCCGTCGTGGTGCAAGCGGCTGGGGGTGGACATCGAGTCGCTCCTGGTCAGCCAGCCCTCCAGCGCCGAGGAGGCGTTGCAGATCGCCGAGATGCTGGTGATGTCCAACGCCGTGGACATCATCGTGATCGACTCGGTGGCCGCGCTGGTCCCCAGGGCCGAGGTCGAGGGGGAGATCGGCGACAGCCACGTCGGCCTCCAGGCCCGCTTGATGAGCCAGGCGCTCCGCAAGCTGACCGGCGGCGTGTCGAAGTCCAGGGTCGTCCTGATCTTCATCAACCAGATCCGCGAAAAGATCGGCGTGATGTTCGGCAGCCCCGAGACCACGCCGGGCGGCCGGGCCCTGAAGTTCTACAGCTCGTGCCGGATCGACGTCCGGCGGATCGGGCCGGTCAAGGAGGGCGAGGAAATCGTCGGCTCCCGGGTGAAGGTCAAGATCGTCAAGAACAAGGTCGCCCCACCATTCCGGGTCTGCGAGTTCGACATGATGTATTCCGGAGGGATCTCCCGCGAGGGTGACCTGATGGACCTGGCCATGGCCGACAAGCTCGTCGAGAAGTCCGGCTCGTGGTTCAACTATGGCGACATCCGCCTGGGCCAGGGCCGGGAAAATGCCAAGCAATACTTCCGCGACCATCCCGAGATCGCCGAGGAGATCACCGCCAAGGTCATGGCCACCCGGGTCAGCAGCCACCACAACCCGGCCCCGGCCGCCTCCTCCGCCAACTCCGACGACTCCGAGGAGGAGTGAAGCCCGGACCGAGGACTCAGGTTGGAGCAGGGGACGTCCGGTCGTGCGGCCTCCCACGAGCTCCCTGTCCGAGCGTCCGGCGTTCGCGGTCCCTGAACCTGTCCTGAGTCCAGAGTCCTTCGAGTGGTGGGTTGCCGTGGGCGGGTCGCCCGGGAATGATGGAGTGTTGATGAAGGGCCGCCTGGGTCGAGTCTACCGGGCGGCTTCGAGACACTCACCGGAGTGACCGCCGATGCCGCAACTGGCCCCCGTGCTTCTCGCCCTCCTGGTCTGGTCCCAGGCACCGTCCCCGCCGCCTCCCGGCTCGATCGACGTCGTCTCGGCCCTGGAGGCGACCCTGGCCGAGGCGATCGCCCGGGCCGAGCCCTCGGTGGTGGCGATCGCCCGCGACAAGGACGGCAAGTCCGAGGAGACGACCGCCGTCCGGGGTCGGGGGCCCGCCCTCGCTCCAGTTCCCGAGGCGCCGGTCCCCTTCGGAGCGTTCCGGGGCTTCGAGGAGCCCGACTTTTCCAACTACCTCTCGTCCGATTACGGCTCGGGGGTCGTGATTGGCGAGAAGGGGGAGATCCTCACCACCTTCCACGTCGTCAAGGGTGCCAGCCGGCTGGTAGTCAGGGCCCAGGGGGCCAAGGAGTTCGACGCCGAGGTGATCGCCGCCGATCCTCGGAGCGACCTGGCCGTCATCGCCCCCCGTCTGGTCCCCGGCCGGGCCCCGCCCGCGCTCAAGCCGATCGCGATGGGCGACGCCTCGAAGCTCCGGAAGGGATCCTTCCTGCTCTCGCTGGGCAACCCGTTCAATGCCGGCCGGGATGGACGGGCCTCGGCGAGTTGGGGGATCCTCTCGAACATCTCGCGGCGGCTCGACCTCCCCTCGGCGGTCCTGGAGCCGAACAAGAAGCAGCTTCGCCACTACCCGACCCTCCTCCAGCTCGACTCCAAGCTCAACCTCGGGATGAGCGGCGGCGGCGTGGTCAATCTCCGGGGTGAACTCGTCGGCCTGACCACCAACGCGGCCAACGCCGGCGGCTTCGATGCCCAGGCCGGCTACGCCCTCCCGATCGACGGCCTCGGCCGCCGCGCCATCGAAGCACTGAAGCAGGGCAAGGAGGTCGAATACGGCTTCCTTGGCGTCCACCTTCCTCGCGACAACTCGAACCGGATCGCCGAGGTCACGCCCGGGACCCCGGCCGGCGAGGGGGGCCTCCTGCTCGGCGACGAGATCACCTCGATCGGCGGGATCCCGGTCGTGGATTCCGACACCCTGGTGATGGCCGTCAACGCCTTCAGCCCCGGCAGCCCGATCAAGCTCCGGGTGATTCGCGATGGCCTCCCGACGGAAAAGACGGTCTTCCTCTCCAAGCTCCCGGTCCAGGGCGAGGTCATCGCCACCAACCGCCCGGCCCCCTGGCGAGGGCTCCGGGTTGACTACGTCAGCACCAACCCGCGGACCATCAACGGTCAAGACCTCCTCCGCGCGATGGCGCAGGGCGGCGTCGTCGTCGTCGATGTCCAGCCCGGCTCTCCCGCCGAAGAGGCCGGGATCAAACCCGGCCAGATCATCGTGAACGTCGAAGGAGAGCCGGTGAAGAATCCCGCCGATTTCTTCAAGGCCGTCGCGAATTTGAAGGGATCGACCCAGTTGACCACTGAGGGAAATCGGACGCTCACCGTCCGATGAGTGTCGAAAATCGCTCGCGGTGCCCGAGAAACCCGAATAAATTCGTCCCCAAATTGCGATCATTTGAGAAGGTTTCCACGCACTCGACCGCGCGGATCGGCTAGACGCCTCCGGGAACGACAGACCTCCGGCCTCATTTGGTTGGGTTCGTTTTTTCCTCTCAGCCGGATCGGAAAGACTCGACCCGTCGCGGACCAGGTGATCTAGGCAATGCTGGTAATCCGGGTGGCCGCGAGTCAGAATTCATGATCCGTCTTCACCTCCGGACGCCCAGCCGGCTACATTTCGGCCTGCTCTCTTGGGGTCCGGGATCGCCCCGGCAATTCGGCGGGGTCGGCTTGATGATCGACGCCCCCGGGCTGGAATTGATGGCCGAGCCGGCTGATGTTTGGAGGGCCGAGGGACCTCTCGCGGAACGAGTTCTCGACATGGCCAAACGGGTCGCCGGGCGATTGGCGAGCCGGGGTCTCCCCGTCGGCCCCGTCCGCCTGGAGGTCCGCCGGGCCCCTCCGGAGCATCTGGGGCTCGGCGTGGGAACGCAGCTTGGTCTCGGGGTCGCCCGGCTCCTGTCCGCCCTGGCCGGGTTCCCGGATCCAACCGCGATCGATCTGGCCGGGTTGACCGGGCGGGGACTCCGATCGGGGATCGGGCTCCATGGATTCGCCCTTGGGGGCTTGATCGTCGACGGTGGCCGGCGTGGGTCCGAGGGGATCCCTCCTCTCCTGGCCCGGGTCGAATTCCCGGACGACTGGTCGGCCCTGGTCGTCATCCCCCGCCCGGAGCCCGGTCTCCACGGGACAGGCGAGGTCCGAGCCTTCGCCGACCTCCCCCCATCCCCCGACGCCCTGACGGATCGGCTTTGCCGGCTTGTCCTGCTCGGCCTGCTCCCCGCCGCAATCGAGCGTGACCTGGTCCGATTCGGCGAGGCCCTGGATGAGCTTCAGCACCGAATCGGCCAGGGATTCGCCCCGGCCCAGGGGGGGATATTCGCCCGCCCCGACCTGGGAACGATCGCCGCCATTCTTCGATCCGAGGGTTTGCGGGGAGTGGGTCAAAGCTCCTGGGGGCCCACGCTCTACGGATTCACGAACTCCCCCGAAAAGCGGCAATCGGCCATCCTCGCCCGAATCCACGAGCGGACCGGCCTCCCTCTGGGCTCGGCCTTCTGGACCACGGCTAGCCGCCGGGGCGCCTCGTTAACCATCGAACCGGACGAATCCGAGACCCGCGCCTCCGGTTGAAGATTTCAAGCCCAATCTCCCTGCCTTGAACCGATCCGCCTTCTCCGAATTGCTTCAACGCGTTACACCCTGGTCAGAACGATGCCCCAACCCCTGCCGTCGAGGCTGGGGGTCGATGTGGGCCCTCCTCTGACCAGGGATGGTAACGATGACGCTCGGGTCGGGCCGATGGCGAAGCTGGGCGGTGTTGATCGCGTGCCTGCTCATGACCTCGGCGTCGGGCTGCTCGGACGTCAAGGCCCGCGATCCCTATCTCCGTAACGCATTCCGCGACCAACGCGAACGCTTCGAAGCGACCCGGGCACCGACTGATCCGGTGTCACCGATCCTCGCCCACGAAGGCTTGCTCGAAATCGCCCGACGCGACCCCGCTTCCGCCGCGACACGGCTCGAAGAGCGGCTCAAGAACCGGCCGGAAGCCGATGGGGCGTTGGTCCTCGCCGAACTGTCTTACCGGGCCGGAATGGCCCGCCAGTCGAGGTCGCCCGAGGAGGCGATCGCCTGGCTCCGGGACTCCGCCGCTCTCGCGACGCTCTCCCTCCGGGAACCGGGCGGCTCGCGGCCCGACCTGGCCATCCCGCTCCACAACCGGTCCGTCGCCCGTCTCATCCGAATCGCCCAGACCGAGGGCAAGCGTAGCAAGGGGGGATGGCAGCAAGTCCTACTCGACCATGGGGTTGTGCTCCAAGGAGCCTCACCGGACCTCGGCCCCACCCGCTTCGCCGACCTGCTCGTGGTCGAGGATATCGAGGTCACGGGGATGCAGCACCTCTACCGCGCCAAGGGCCTCGGAGTCCCCCTCGTTGCCCACCGGAGGGTCGATCCGACGAGCTCGCCCGACCCGCTCGACCGTTTCCATCCCCGCGAGCTTCGGCTGGCAACGACGGCCGTGGTGAGTCCTGTTGGCGGTCTGAAGGACGGGGCCTGGCGACGTGAACCGGCAACCCTCGCCCTGCTTGATCCGTTCGTCGACCGCTCGATCCGTCTGGGCGACCGAGTGATTCCACTCGCCGCCGACCGGACCTCCCCCCTGGCCATCCAGGTGAGTGAGGGGGGCTTCGCCTCACTGGAGTTCACCGGGCTTTTCGATTCCGACTTCCGGAGGCCGGGTGTCGAGGCGGGCCTCTACCTCCTCCGCCCTTATCAGCCGGGTAAAATCCCGGTCGTTCTGATCCATGGCCTGTTCTCCAGCCCTCTCGCCTATCTCCAGACGATGAACGAGTTGGAGAATGATCCGGAGATCGACGCCCACTACCAGTTCTGGGTCTTCCTCTATCCCACGGGTCTTCCGATCACCGCTTCCGCCCTGGAACTCCGTACTTCTCTGCTCAGGATCCGGCAATCGCTCGACCCGAACCATTCCGACAAATCGATGGAACAGATGGTCCTGATCGGTCACAGCTTGGGCGGACTGCTTTCCAAGATGATGGTGCAGGACTCCGGCCTCACTCTCTGGGACGCCGCTTTCAGCCGCCCGGTCCAGGACCTCAAAGCTTCGCCGAAAACGCGCAAGATCCTCGACGAGGCACTGATCTTCGAGCCGGTCTCCTTCGTGAAGCGAGTTGTGTTCATTGCCACGCCGCACCGTGGTAGTCTGATCGCCGATCAGTGGTTCGGCCGAACCATCGCCAGCTTGATCCAGCGAAACAGCGAGCAGGCCGCGATTTCCAAGGAGATCGTCGACCTCAATGGACCCGACCTCATCGCTCCCGAACTACGGCGGATGCCACTGAACGCCATCGGCAACCTGAGAACGGACAGCCCGATCCTCCACGCCCTCGACGAGATTCCTATTGATCCGAGGGTGCCTTACCATTCGATCATCCCCCAGATCGCCGGGGTCTTACACACCGACGGAATCGTCGAGTACAAAAGCTCACACATCGAGGGAGCCGAATCGGAGCTAATCGTGCCCGGGACCCACTTTTCAGAAAAAGATCCGGATGTGACCACCGAGTTGCGGAGGATCTTGCGGGCTCACTTGAGTGCCAATTAAAAGGATCAAACGACACAAACTCGTCGACGGGCGAAATCATCGTCAAACCGCGATCGTCGTGATGGACAACCCCAAACTCGGCGCACGAAAAAGCCCGCCACCCCCGGGAGAGGGGGTGGCGGGCTGATGGGAGGATCCGGCGATGACCGACTTTCGCGCTCACGCACTATCATGGGCCTGGCGGG